>OGIE01000971.1_pt1 | contig 41727 bp, 22 predicted proteins | sample 1571581 | NCBI WGS metagenome assembly OGIE01 (sample SAMEA2582021, study PRJEB24529) | metagenome | biome: Human gut stool | place: China | collected 2011 | reverse complement strand
AGAAAGCTTATGATTTCCTCGTTTGGACGAGGGTTCGATTCCCTCCAGCTCCACAGAAAGATTAAAAGAGGCTGAACTCAAAATATATTTTGAGACAGCCTTTTTTAATGGGCAGATGGTTAGAAATTGCGATTATTACTTATAGTTCAACAAGGTTGTTGCTATGGTTTCCTTGTCAGTGAAGAAACGTATCCAGCGGGCATGGAATGCTTTTGGGAAGGTGTAGTTTACTGTTTTGCAGGGAGCGACATTAAAAGGCTTATATTCCATGTAATCCCCAGTTCCTGTAGTATCTACTTCTATTGTAAATTTCATCCTTCCCTGTATGTGATAGTGAGAGTTCTTTTTTGTCGTAATGACTGATGAGATAAGGATTTGATTTCTCAAAGGCTTTCACGTTACTATCTACCCACGGACCACCGGAACCGACAGGTTTTCCCATCTTTCATAGATCATCGATAGCACCTGCCCAAATGGTGGCTTTTTTGTCCTCTGAAACAATAATATTGCCTGTTTGATGTCTACTCCAGTCATCACTAACAATTTATCTGATGAGCCTACTGGCAAATGAGGACCATAAGTTATCATCCATAAACGTCCTGAACATGGAACAACAGCTCTTGTGCCACATTCACCTTCATTATTATAATAGGCAAGGTGTGGATAAATGCCGGACAAGGACACTGGAATTGGTTTCTTGTTATCATCAACTTCCCATAAGTGTTGTCTTGCAGACATAGAGGTTGAGAGACATAACTGAAACATGGCGGTGATAAGCAATGCTTTTGAAAAATGATTATACTTCATACTATTGAATATTTATTTGAATTTGGCTTTCTCTTAGTTCTTCAGAAGTAGCAACAATGTTTATGGACTTCCCCGAACGGTCGGATGCAACGATTAATTGTGCATATCCTGAGAAGGCACTTCTCTCTGCCGGTACTCCCTGCGGAAAGACATCGGGCTCGTGGCAAGACGGGTCGCCATTTCCTACTCCCAGCACAACACCGTTTTCTACTTTAAAGCAGATGCGATTATTGGCAGTAGGGACTATGCGCTTTTTGGAATCGATTATTTTTACTGTAATGATAGCTATGTCGTTGCCGTCTCCTTTTATAGAGCCTCCGGTTTCGCTGGTTAGTTGTAATGATGCCGGTTTTCCGGTTGTTTCTACAGTTGCTATATATTTTTTATTACCGTTTTTGCCTTTGGCTGTCAGTTTTCCAGGTGTGTACTTCACCCGCCATGTGGGTATATCAAATTTACCTATTGTTTTCTTTCCGAGACTTTTATTATTAAGAAATAGCTCGGCTTCATCCATATTGGTATATAGTTGCACGTCTACCGAATCGATTCCTATGCCGTTCCAATGAGGCAATATATGCAATACTGGTTCATTCGTCCACCAGGCTTTATAGTACCAATAAGCATCTTTGGGATAACCGCAATAATCCAGAATACCAAAATTGGAGACGACTCCTGGCCAATAATACATTAAAGCTTCGCCGCCATAATCAAAGCCTGTCCAGACAAATGCTCCTCCGATATATGGGCGGGTATCTACATAACGCATCCATTCTTGTGCAGTAGATCCCCAGCTAGGTCGGTCATGGTCGTAGGACTGATGATGGTCTTTTTCTTTTATAGTACTATAAATGCCTCGGGTAGTGAGTGTACTGGCTTCTTCGGTCAGGATGCAGGGAAGTAGCGGGAGTTCTTCGTGTACATTGTCTAGATTGCCTATTCTGAAATAGTTGGAACCTTGTACATCTACAGCTAAGGAGAAACCGCTGCCCCAGCCACCATTCATGGCTGCTGTACACATACGGGTCGGGTCGAGTTTATGTTGTATGCGTTTCATACGCTCGGCTATCATTCTTCCCTTTTCTGTTTTTTGGATAGTCGGCTCTTCATTCCCTAAACTCCAGAGGATAATTGAAGGATGATTTCGATCACGTCGGATAATGGTTTTCATCTGCTGAAGCCCTTCGTCACTGGAACTCATCATGCGCATTTCATCTATCACCATTATTCCTAAACTATCACATGCATCCAAAAGTGAAACTGTAGGTGGATTGTGAGAAGCGCGATAGGCATTGGTGCCGAATTCTTTTAGTTTCTGAATACGCCAAGCATTTAAGCGGTCGGGGACAGCTACACCTACTCCGGCATGATCTTGATGGCAGCATACTCCTTGTAATTGTACGCGTTTACCGTTCAGAAGGAAACCTTGCTCGGAGCTAAAAGTGATGGTGCGGATTCCGAAGCGGGTGACATAGCTGTCAATAACCGTATTGTTCATCTCTATTTCCGTGCGTAGTGTATAGAGATAAGGCGTTTCCGGTGACCACAGGTGTGCATTATTTACCTGCATGTGGGTTTTTATTTCATTTTTGTCGAGCGAATGAATGCTTAGATGCTTTTCTGTATAAGCAATTTGTTTTCCTTCTATATCTGTAATGCTGTTTTTTAAAACAACATCTACAGCTTTATCCGATTCATTGGCAACTTCAATTAATGCTTCTATAACGGCTTGCCGTTGTGTGAGGTCTACATCACTGGTGACGAAGGTACCCCATTGTGGGATATGTACTGAGGAAGTTTGTGTCAACCATACATTACGGTAAATTCCAGCTCCTTCATAAGACCATAGTTCCGACTGAGTGGCATTTACTCGCACGGTTATTACATTCTCTTTCTCCGGTTCATAGTTTAAGCACTCTGTTACATCGAACAACAGAGGTACGTAGCCGCTTTCGTTTTTTCCAAGGTAGATGCCATTCATCCACACTTGTGCATCTCTGAATATACCTTCAAATTCCAGGTGATAACGGCAGCCTTTAACGAATGTTTGCTTTAAATTTTTACGATACCATCCCACACTGTTTTCCGGAGAAAGTCCACCCAATCTACGATAGCCTTTTACTTTTAGCTGATCGGGCGCAAAGCTCAGTGTCATTCCCCAATCGTGAGGTAAGGATACTCTTTCCCATTGACTATCGTCATAAATCTCGGTATGAGGAATTGTAAGACGAGATTTCTGGTCGGCTTGAAGCAGGGTAGCTTCTTGCAGGAAATTTATTTTGGAGAAGGAAAGTGCTCGTCCATAATTGAAATCTTTTTCTGGATTAGCAGCATGTCCTTTGGCGAAACGCCAGTCCGAATTAAGCAAAATTCTTTTGCGCATGTTCTGAGCATTAGCAAGAGAAACGCATAACAATAAAGTCAATAGATAAAATGTTTTCATATTCATATTACCGGTTAAGTTTTTATCATCGGCAAAGGAATGAAAACATTCTTATGGGGAAGTGCATTCTCTATACATGAAACATGCTTGTTGAGTACACATTACTCTTCCTCATTATCTTCTGCATCTTTTTCGTCGCCAGGCGTTTCATTCTTCCGGTATGCTTGTGGAATGATGTGGTATTTAGCTTTAAAACATTTGGTGAATTGCCTGGGTGAAGAAAAACCTAAATGATCTGCAATTTCCGAGATGTTTAGTTCCGGATTATTTTTCAGCATGAGTGCTGCCCGTTTCAGACGGACGGTGATTATGAAATCGTAAGGGGTTTGACCAGTGATGTCTTTTAATTTATTGAATAGTTTGGTACGGGCGATTCCCATTTCGCGTGCAAAGACATCTACATTGAAATTGGTGTCATCAAGATGTATTTCTATGATGCTCATTGCTTTGTCTATGAGTTCCTTATCCAATGGGTTTGTCGCTAACATTTGCGGCATTGCCTGAAGCTGCTTACTGAATTTCTCTTGTAGCATAATCCGGTTATTGACAAGATTGTTGCAGCGGGATAGTAGAAGGTTTATGTTGAATGGTTTGGTGATATAATCATCTGCTCCAATGCGTAGTCCTTCCAGATTGTGCTCGACAGCAGTTTGAGCAGTGAGTAGGACAACCGGGATATGACAGGTATCTATATTCTCTTTGATAAGTTTACATAGTTCCGTCCCTGATAATATAGGCATTACTACATCGCTTAATACAAGATTGGGATGCTCTGCTTGAATAATTTCCCAACCCTCCGCTCCGTTAGAAGCTACCATTACATTATAGAATGTCTCAAATATTTTCTTAAGCATTTCACGCAAAGAAGCATTGTCTTCTATAATCAGTATTTTGGCTTCTTTATTCTTTTCAATAGCTGATTTTGTATTCAGTATATCGAATTCATGTTCATCTGGGAAAAAGACCGGATGAGGGTCATTGGGTAAAGCTAATTGTAAATCACTTTTCTGTTCATTGATTTGCTCTGGTGCCAAATGTTCTTTGCCACTGGGCAGATGTACATTGAAAGTCGTAGCCTCTCCTGGATCACTATAAACCTCTATCGTGCCATGATGCAGTTCTACAATGCCTTTGGTAAGTGATAAACCGATTCCAGTTCCTGTGTAAGTGGGCGATTCGATTTGATCGGTTTGGTAGAAACGATTAAAAATTTGATCGATATCTTGAGGTGGAATTCCGCTACCATTATCGGTTACTTCAATGATAGCTTCGTGGTTTACTTTTCTTACGGATACCAAAATACGACCACCTTCCTTCGTATGCTTGAAAGCATTCGAGAGGAGGTTATTCATTACTTTTTGCATCTGTTTCGGGTCATACCAGATGGGGATGCTGTCATGCGTCTTGTGAAAATGGAAGGATATCTTATGTTGCATAGCATACTCCTGAAAAAGTAGAAAGTTTTCGTATACGAAATCGACAAGGTTTGATTCACTGGCTTTTATTGTCATATAGCCTTGTTCTTGTTTACGGAAATCGAGCAGTTCGGTAATCAGTTCTCTTAATTGCAGACTGCTTTTATAGACGCCTAATATCCTGTTATAGACAGTTGGGACTAAAGACCGCATTTGCAATAACATTTCCATTTGTCCGATAATTAGCGTGAGTGGGGTGCGGAATTCATGTGAAATGTTAGTAAAGAAACGTAGTTTAACTTGGTTGAGTCTTTCTATATCTTCTGCATGTTTTTTTTCATATTTTAGAGATTCCTGTAGCTTGATGCGGTTGTTATACATACGGATCAGATAATAGAGGACACTGCATATGCATAGTGTATATAGCAGATAGGCCCATATCGTGCGATAAAAAGGAGGAAGAATCTCAATATCCAGCCTGCTTTCAGAAACAATCGGGTTGTTCTTGGCACGTACAATGAGGGTATATTTGCCAGGATTCAAGTTAGTGTATGTGATGGCTTGCTGATTACGCATATTGGTCCAGTTTTGCGAAAATCCTTTCAGAAAATACTCTATTTCATCTTGATTGAAAGGTATGTAGTTTGTAGTGGTATACTCAATACTGAACATGGACTGATGGGATTTCAATGTAATTTGTGGCGAGTAAGTTAAATCTTTATTGAGTATTTGACTCTTGTCATTCACCTGAATCACTTCACCATTTACGAGTAAACGGAATGGATAAATATTATAACTTTGCGGAGTATGGTTAATGGCTTCTGCTCTGAATGAGATCATACCATCTACGCCTCCAATGAATATATTTCCATTACTTGCCTTATAGACGGAGCGTTCATTGGGCGCTGATAACGGTATTCCGTTTTTCTTATTGTAGTTTTGAAATTTACGGGTAGGATAATCCAGAATGGAAAAACCGGAGTCAGTGATAAATAACAGTTTGTCTGGTGAGAGTTCACATACATCATATACATAATTACTTCCCAGTCCATAATGTTGCTCATCAAAGTTTTCAAAATCATCTGTTTCATATCGGTATAAATCAATGCCGCTTTCATTGGTACAGAACCATATGCGTTTTTGGCTGTCTTCATAGATTCGGTTGATGCTATTGCTACTGATACTTTGCTTTAGGGCATGATTATGCTTGTAAATTTGTAAAACCTTATCGGTGAATGAATATCTGTATACAGCTTTGCCATCACCGCCAATCCAGAGAGTGTTATGATGGTCCACACATACAGAAGTGGCGAAATGAATTTTATTGGATTTATCCTGAAACAACGATTTGTATTGGCCGGTTTGGGGACTAAATATGCTTATTCCACTGTGTGTTGCCAGAATGAGTTTGTCTTTATAGGGTGTAATGTCTCGAATCGTTTTTGAAAGGGAGGATTGGGATTGGTCGCCTTCTAAAGGATAATGCGTAAAGTGTTCGTTCTGAATATTTAGTTTGTTGAGTCCTCCCATGTGAGTACCTATCCATAAGGCTTCTCTGTTGTTGTCATAATATATAGCTTTTACATTGTCGTGTGAGATACTGTTTGAGCGTTCTTTATGCCTGTACCATTGGAATTTATTGTTTTGAGGATTGTATTTGTTTATGCCTCCTCCTTCGGTTGCAATCCATAGATTATGTTGACTGTCTTCGGTCATGCTACCTACAATGGGAGAACTGAGCCCTTCTCCTTCTTGAAATGATACTTGATAATGACGGTAGATCTGGTTGCCCGGATGAAAATAATTGATGCCTCCAAAATAGGTACCAATCCAAATGGTACCTTGTGTATCACACAGTAAAGCCCAAATGGAGGAGTGGGTAAGACTCTTTTCTTTATTCTGTTTTTGATAGCTGGTGAAAGTCCGATTGGAAGCATTATACTTATTGAGTCCGTTGAAGGTACCGATCCACACGTTACCTTGCTTGTCCTCGCAAAAACAACGGATGAAGTTGGAACTGATGCTGGAAGGATCATCCTGCTTATGTTGGAAGTTGATAAACGAATCTTCTTCCATTATATAAATGCCATGATTCATGGTTCCAATCCAGAATTTACCGGTAGAGTCCTTAAATATGTCTTCGACATAAATTTCAGGTAAGAGATTGCTGAGTTTATGATCTCGGCAATCCAGGCGGAAAAGTCCTTGATTTACGGTTCCTATCAGTATGAATTCATCGCAAATGTATAGGGAAGTGATATAGCTATCTAATTCTTTTATTTTGTAATACTCTTTGAATTGTTTGTCTTCATAGCGGTAGATTGTGTTATTCTGAGTAATGTAAAGCTGCTTGTGGTAGAACATGGAACGTATAGTTCCCTGAATGAGGGTTGATAGTCGGTTTTTTGACAGTTGAAGAACAGATATACCCTTGGAGGTCATAAAATAAATCTCATCCTCATTATTACCGGTTATTTGAGATATGTTGTTGTAGATAAGAGTATTGGGGACATTCTTTTGATATTTGTATGTGGTGAACTCTTTGCCATTGTATAAGCAGACTCCGTTACGTGTACCTATCCATATAAATCCTTTAGGGTCTTGATAAACGGACATAACTGAATTATGCGCCAATCCTTCGTTTATAGTCAGATGATCGAAAGATATATCTTGCGCCTTACTATCGGATATAGCTAAAATACAGCTGCAAATTAGAAGAAAGAAGTTTTTCAATTTCATCATGTGTTTTTCTTAGAGCATTAGACAATAATGCAAAGATACTTCTTTTTAATTAAAATATGTAGGTGGTGTATCTGTCGTTTATGTACAAAATAAGTGTTTTCTGAGTACATTTTCTGTTTAGAGAGGGGATGTACTGACAAGGTGTATTTTCTGTATACTCGCTACAGTTCTGTTCTCATGGGTAGTCTACCTTTGCAATACCATTTAGTTTAATTAATAATTTGTATATGAAAAACTCTTTGTTGGCATTAGTCGGATTTTTGTTATTTATGTTAGGAGGGTGTGGACCAAAAACTGTTGTAGTAGAAGGTATTCTTCCTGACAATATCAGGAATGCTGTTGCGCAGTATTCATCACAAGTCAAATTAATAGAGGAGAACAGCAAGGAGGTTCTGAATCCTCGTACACTGGATAAGAAAGGAAACATTGTGTATGTCTCCTATAGTGACTGGACCAGTGGCTTTTTTCCGGGAAGTATATGGCATTTATATGATTTGACGGAAGATGAGGAATGGAAAACTCTGGCGGTGAAGTATACCGAAGCATTAGATTCTGTTCAATATCTGACTTGGCATCATGATGTAGGATTCATGGTTGGATGTAGCTTTTTGAATGGCATGAGGGTAGGAGGAATGGATTATCGTCCGATAATTGTGCAGGCAGCAAAATCCCTCTCCACTCGTTTTCGTGAGAAAGCAGGAATATTTCAATCATGGGATGCGGATAGAGGCTGGCAAGCCAAGCGAGGCTGGAAATGCCCGGTTATTATTGACAATATGATGAACTTGGAAATCCTGTTTGAGGCAGCACGCCTGACAGGAGATTCAGTCTATTATACTATGGCAGTCAGTCATGCAGACAAGACTCTACAGAATCATTTTCGTGCCGATTATAGTAGTTACCATGTAGTTGATTATGATCCTGAGACCGGGGAGGTGAGAAGTAAACAAACTGCGCAGGGATATGCAGATGAATCTGCTTGGGCCAGAGGTCAAGCTTGGGCTCTTTATGGCTACACGATGTGTTATCGCTATACATATAATACTAAATACTTGACGCAGGCACAGAATATCTACAATTTCATTTTTACTAATAAGAACCTGCCGACGGATTTAATACCCTATTGGGATTATGACGCATTGAATATCCCCAATGAACCCCGTGATGTTTCAGCGGCGGCAATCACAGCTTCTGCCCTCTACGAACTGGACACCTATCTTCCTGGTACAAAATACAAAGAAACTGCTGATCTGATAATAGAAACGTTGAGCACTTCTGCTTATCGGGCCGAAGAAGGGACGAATGGCTTCTTTCTACTGAAACATTCAGTAGGAAGTATCCCTCACGGACAAGAGATAGATGTTCCCTTGAATTATGCAGATTATTATTTTCTGGAAGCATTGATGAGAAAGCGTGATCTGGAAAAGTGAAAAATTGATCTTTATACTAACCGTGTCTATTGCATAAACGATAGATACATAATCTAATTTTATGATGCAAAAAATGATTCTTAAATGGGGCTGGTTACTGATTCTACTCAGTACCGGACTTGTAGGACATGCTCAGGTTACTACAGTACAAGGTATTGTATACGATGAAAGTGGTTTGGAAGTAATAGGAGCAAATGTAAAGTTGAAAGATTCTTCTATGGGAGTCATTACTGACCTTGACGGGAAATTCAGACTGAGTGTTCCTAACCCGGAGAAAGCTGTTTTGGTGATTTCTTTTATTGGCTACCAAACGCAGGAAGTGGTTTTGAAAGGTAAGAAAGATGTAAAGGTGATTTTGCTTGAAGTTGCTAATGAATTGAATGAAGTAACTGTTGTTGCTTATGGCGTGCAGAAAAAGGAAACATTGACAGGAGCTATTTCATCTGTAAAGAATGAGGCTTTATTGCGTTCGCCCAATGCAAGTGTCGCCAATGCCTTGGCCGGTCAGATCACCGGTCTGTCTTCAGTATCTACAAGTGGCCAACCAGGTGCTGAAGATCCTTCCATCTATGTACGTGGAGTAGGTTCGTTAACGGAAGCCGGTTCGCAGCCATTGATATTGGTAGACGGCGTGGAACGTTCTTTTTTCCAGATGGATCCTAATGAGATAGAAAGTGTCAGTGTATTAAAAGATGCTTCGGCTACAGCTGTGTTTGGTGTACGTGGTGCTAACGGAGTGGTGCTTGTAACCACTAAACGGGGGGCAGAGGGAAAAGCGAAAATATCTCTTTCTTCTTCTTTCGGTTTGACACAACCTACGCGTTTGTTGGAGATGGCGGATAGTTATACGTATGCTCTATGTCATAATGAAATGAAAGCGCATGACGGGAAAGCAGCTTCATTTGATGACTATGTATTAGAACGGTTTCGCTTAAATGATGAACCTATCATGTATCCCAATGTGAATTGGAGGAATTATTTGTTGAATAAGACATCCATTCAGACACAGCATAATCTCAATATATCAGGAGGTACGGATAGGGTACGCTATTTTATTTCATTGGGATTCCTATATCAGAATGGCTTGTTTCGTCAATTTGAGGAACTGGACTATAAGAATAATTATACCTATAACCGTTATAATTATCTGGCTAATCTGGATTTGGACTTGACGAAATCTACCATCTTAAAGTTGGGGCTTGGTGGAATTGTAGGTGTGACTCATGAGCCTAAGGGAGCCGGTTTTGGTAATCTGTCACAGCCTTTCTGTAGTCCGGGAGTTATTGATGGGAAATTAATTGTGATGAATCCTCAGAAATACGAAGGGGTTTTGATGAATAATAATGTATTAAAAGGCTTTTATGATTTAGGTTATAAAGATAAGACGGCCAACACTATGAATATGGATTTGACACTGGTTCAGAAGCTGGATATGATAACTAAAGGGCTTTCTGTAGAGGTAAAAGGAGCTTATAATACATCCTATTCTTATTCGAAGAGCAGAACACGTTCGCAAACAATTCGATATGAACCTCATTACCAGTCAGAGTTGGAGGGGTATCAGCCGGGAGCAGACCATCCGCTGACCGATGATCCCAATTACAACAAGACCGTTGTCTATAGAGTGCTGAATGACTACGCCACTCCGTTTCTGGCCTTTGATGAAGAGACAACAAGAGGGCGTAATTGGTATCTGGAGGCAAGTTTGCGCTACAATCGTAAGTTTGGCAATCACAATGTAGGTGGATTGTTGCTGTATAATCAGAGTAAGAAATACTATCCGGCTCAGTACTCTGATGTTCCTGCCGCCTATGTAGGACTTGTCGGACGTTTGACGTATGATTATAAGTCGCGCTATATGGCAGAGTTCAATTTCGGTTACAATGGTTCGGAGAATTTTGCTCCGGATAAACGTTTTGGTGCTTTTCCCGCCGGCTCTATCGGTTATATCATTTCGGAGGAGCCGTTTATGAAGGAACAAAAGGTAGTTGATTATTTAAAATTGCGTGCTTCTGTGGGGCTGGTCGGAAATGATAATATGAATAATAACCGTTTTCTTTATTTATCAGATGCCTATTTAGTGGATCAGCAAGGTAATCAAACGGCGTGGAAAGGATATCCTCATGGCTATAACTTTGGTTATAATTCGACTTATTGGACACCCGCGGCGATAGAAAGGCGTCTTGGAAACCGGAATGTGACTTGGGAAACCGCTTTAAAGCAAAACTATGGTATTGACGTTCATTTTTTGAAGAGTCGTCTTAAAATAACAGCAGATATCTTCTTTGAAGATCGCAAGGACATCTTAATTAGTCGCTCCACTATTCCAATGATCTCCAGTTTAACATCAAGTCTTTTGCCGGTGGTGAACATGGGACGTGTGAAGAATCATGGCTATGAAGTGGAAGTGAAATGGGAAGACAAGATTAATGATTTCCGTTATTGGGCCAATGGCAATGTATCATATTCAAAAAATAAAATTGTGGAGCAAGATGAGATAGAACCCAATGAACCTTATTTATGGCGTACCGGAAAATCAGTAGGTGCTATCTTTGGCTATGTATCTGAAGGTTTTTATTCGACTGCTGATTTTAAAGAAGATGGAAAGACGTTGATCGATGGATTGCCGGACCCCAAAGTACCTGTATATCCGGGTGATGTGAAATATAAGGATTTGAATGGCGATGATGTGATCGATACGGACGACCAACGTGAAATAGGGTATCCGACCCGGCCCGCCTATACATTCGGCTTAAATTATGGAGTGAATTACAAAGGGTGGTTCCTCACAATGAACTGGTTGGGAGTTACAGATCGTTCGCTTGTATTGGCCAATGAATTCAGAACGCCTTTCGGTAATGGAGGTGGGCAATCATTAGGCTTATTCTCTTATCATGTAGAAAATCGTTGGACACCCGAAACAGCAGAGACGGCAACTATGCCCCGATTTTCTGAGAATAGTTTGTCGCATAATAGCAAGCAATCTACTTTATGGGTTAAGGATGGCTCTTATTTAAGATTGAAATCCGTGACAATCGGGTATGAGTTTACAGATATACAGGTGTTGAAGAAAATAGGTATCAGTAAATTGGGGCTTAAATTATCTGGGTATAATCTGTTGACTTTTGATAAATTTGGTATTATGGATCCGGAATGTAAACCCAATAATCAAGATACCTATCCTATTACCAAGACTTATAATTTAGGTGTTAATATTACTTTCTAAATAAATGAATGACATGAAACTGAAATTTAAATATATAGGACTCCTTTCCGCCTGTTTCTTATTCATATTGGCAGGGTGCGAAGATTTGAAATTTGGTAATGCTTTCTTGGAAAAGCCAATTAGTACGGATGTGACTATTGATACGGTTTTTTCTTCCAAGAAATATGCAGAACAGGCTTTGGCGGAAGTATATCACTCATTGCCAGATTATTTACCTACTGATGGCAGATTATCATGGGGTACTTTGGAGACTATCACGGATTTGGGTGAAAACACAAAGGCAGCCGGTGCACAAGGATATTATAATGGTACATTGACTGCGATAGACAATGGTCAGTTTCCTTATCGCTTGGACCCGGCTGGCACTACTGAAGAAGCTGCTGCCTGCTCGCCCATGTATGGCATTCGCAAAGCATGGATTTACTTAGAAAATGTGGATAAAGTACCGGATATGTCTGCTCAGGAAAAAGAAGTCCGTAAGGCTGAGGCAGCTCTTATTATAGCATTTCATTATTCTCAAATGCTGCGTCACTATGGTGGAATGCCATGGATTGATCATGCTTATAAAGCAGATGATGATATGACTTGTACCCGTATGACTGTCAAAGAAACTGTTGCCAAAATCGATTCAATAGCGGATGCTACAGCTAAGGTTCTTCCGTGGAGCGTAGAAGAAGCGGACGAAGGCCGTATGACTGCTGCTGCCGCTTTAGCTCTGAAATCACGGGTTCGACTATTTGTTGCAAGCCCGTTGTTTAACTTTGCAACTCCTTTCAGAGAAGGAGAAGCGTCTGATAAATTATATACTTGGTATGGTAATTATGATGCTTCACGCTGGAAGGATGCTTTAGACGCAGGATTGGCTTTTTTGGAGGCAAACCAAGCTAAAGGCGATTACTACCGTTTAGTTGATACAGGTAATCCGAGAGATGATTTTGCAGCGGCATACTTCAATCGTTGTAATAGAGAGTGCCTTATTGTTTCCCATCGTTTTGTCACGTATGACGCCAATAGCAAGTCTTTCCAGCAAATCAAGTTTGGAACGAGCGGAGTTACCGGAAATTATGCGGATATGTTTGAAATGGCAGATGGAACTCCATTTAGTTGGGATAATCCAGTCCATAGAGCCAATCCGTTTTTTGATGATAAAGGAAAACCGGTTCGTGACATCCGGATGTATGAAACTCTGATTGTAAACGGTGATAAATGGGGAGCACGTACAGCTGAAGTCTGGTTAGGTGGTCGTGAATCATGTGAAGGTTCCAGTGTTTCTTCTTTCCAGAAAAATGCGTATAACGGATATGGCATGCGTAAATTTCAGCGTGACTTGGGTACTGAAATGAGGAAGAAATTCTATTCCTGTCCATTGTTGCGCTTGCCTGAGATTTACCTGAATATAGCTGAAGCAATGAATGAATTGGGAATTGCTACAACTCCGGATAAATTCGGAAGAACAGCCTATGATTATGTGAAGCTGGTACGTAATCGTGTGGAGATGCCGGGACTGGATGAAAGCATCGTCACGCCAGGTGAGAAGTTGCGCGAAGCTATTCTGCATGAACGTGCTGTTGAGTTTGGATTTGAAGAAGTACGCTATTTTGATATAAACCGATGGAAGAGAGATGACTATCTGAAAGCGAAACTTCATAGATTAAGAATAACCAAAGAAAATGATAAGCTTTCGTATGAGGTGAGATATGATATGTTGCATAAACGTGTATATATAGAGCGCTGGGATAATCGTTATTTTCTGATTCCTATTCCTCAAGGTGAAATAAACAAGAAGTATGGACTTGTACAGAATCCGGGTTGGGAATAAGAATAAATCTAATTAGAAACATTGAAAACTTATGAATAGGAAAAATGTATATATAGTCGGAATAGCTTTATTATATTCTGTTTCGGCAATGGCTGATGGCAATATTAAGACAAAAACAAAGTTTGATGAACGTCAGACGTCGGCTATCTCTACAGTGACATCAGAAGAATTGGAAAAGAATTCCACCCCTAATCCTTATAATACATTATATGGTTTATTACCGGGATTGAGTGTACTGCAACAGACAGGTTGGACTGATAATGCAAAATTGATTGTACGTGGCAGAGGTTCGCTGAATGGGGCGGAGCCACTGATTATAGTCGATGGATTTCCCCGTCCATTAGAGTACCTGAATGTGGCGGAAATAGAGTCTGTTTCCGTATTGAAGGATGGTGCCGCTACAGCTATATGGGGACCGAGAGGAGCGAATGGTGTGGTCGTCATTACCACAAAGCGTGGAAAAGAAGCTAAAATGAGTATTGATGTGAACTATCGGTTTGGTATGGGACTTCCTATAAATCAACCTAAGTTTGTCGATGCCTATACTTATGCTCAGGCTAAAAATGAAGCATTGTTGCTGGATGGATTGCAGCCACAGTATACCAATGCCCATTTGGAGGCTTTTAGGGATGGGAGCAACCGCGATCTCTATGCTGATACAGATTGGCTTGGTGAGGGGTTGAGAAACCAGTCTTTTAACAATCAGGCGGACTTTACATTTCAGGGCGGAGGTAAGCGTCTCCGGTATTTCACCATGTTGAGCTATAAAAACGATTATGGAATACTGAATTCAGCTTATACCGATTATTCTGATCGTTATAATACACAAATGAAGAAGTATAATCTGAATTTCCGGATGAATTTGGATGTGGAGGTCACCTCCACCACAATGGCTAAACTGACCATGCTGGGAATGTTATATGAGCGGAAACGCCCCAACACGGCAGAAGATAAGATTTTCTCAGGTTTATATAAAACTCCTTCTGCCGCTTTCCCCGTCAGGACAAGCAATGGTTACTGGGGTAGCAATACTGTGTATAATGATAATCCGATTGCGCGCATTGCCGATGTCGGATATTATAAGGAGAATCAGCGTATGTTGCAAGCTGATTTACGGATTATACAGAATTTGTCGGTAATAACAAAAGGGTTGAGTGCAGAGATGGCTGTTTCTTATGATAATAGTGCAACTTATCAGGAGACTGGAAGCAAGAACTTCCTGTACGAGATTAATTCCTCGGTATTGAATCCGGAAACTGGCGAATATCAGATTAACACGGAACGTTTCGGAGATGATAAGGCTTTGACAGTTGACAATAAAGGACTGGCTGACCAGTATATACGTGCTAACCTGGAAGCTAAAGTTGTTTATGACTGTACCTTTGGAAAACACTCCATTACAGCATCAGGTCTGTATCGCCAGGAGTCGTTGACCCCAACTGGTAAGGCACAATCACGCTATCGTCAGTATATTACAGCCTCTGCCGGTTATAGCTATGCCAATCGCTATTTATTGGATGTAGTGGTGAATCATAGCGGAACCAGTGTATTACCTAAAGGGGACCGTTTCCGTACTTATCCGGCAATTTCGACCGGTTGGATTCTTTCGAACGAATCATTCATGGAGTCTGCGTCTTTCATCGATTTGCTGAAACTCCGTGCATCATGGGGGCGCTCTGGTTATGATGGCTTTGACTATTATTTAGACCGTCAGTACTGGGTAGGTGGTGCCGGTTTTGTGACGAATGATGCAGGAGGTACGCAAAGTGGTTTGAAAGAAGGTCGGCTGGCCATTTCTGATATGTCATGCGAAATCTCCGACAAATACAATGTAGGTTTGGACATGCGTCTGTTCAAAAACTTGACTTTCACTGCCGATTATTTTATGGATCGTAGAAGAAATATTCTGGTTGACGGTGCCAATCTGGTCTCTTCGGCATTGGGTATAGAAATAGCCAAGACCTTTACGGGAGCTGTTGATACCAAAGGATTTGAACTGGCTCTGAACTGGAATGGTGCAAAGAAAGATTTCAGTTATCATGCAGGAGCCAATTTGTCTTATGCCAAAACGAAAATAGTGGAGAATGGAGAAGGATATAAACCCTATTCTTATTTATCTGCTAAGGGATATCCTGTCGGCCAGATATTTGGTTTGGAAGCAATTGGATACTTTCGCGATGTAGAGGATATAGCGAAAAGCCCTACACAAACATTCTCGGATGTACGCCCCGGTGACATCAAGTATAAAGATCAGAATAATGATCAGAAGATAGATGATAATGACCGGATTGCTATCGGACATTCTTCTATGATTCCCCAATTATATTATGGTATCAATCTGGGATTCGAATATAAAGGCTTTGGAGTGGATATGCTGTTTCAGGGTGTTGGCGGATACAGCAAAATATTGAATACGGCAAATGTATATTGGCCTTTACGCAATAATACCAATATTTCCACTTGGTATATGGACGACAATATACGTTGGACGGAAGAGACGAAAGATATAGCCAATCTTCCCCGCCTGACAACTCTGAATACAAGTAATAACTTTCAAAATAGTACCCAGTGGCTGGTTAATGGCTCATACTTGAAGCTACGTAATCTGAATGTATATTATAACTTGCCGCAACAGTGGATAAAGAAGATGAAGATGGAAGCCTGTCAGGTTTTTGCGCGTGCTAACAATGTGTTTTCATTGGATCATGTGAAGTATTCGAATTGTGAGGATCTGAGTGTTAACTATCCGGATATGCTTTCTATCTATTTCGGTTTTAATGTAAAATTCTAAAAAGTACATGATTATGTTTAAGAAATATATTGCTTTTATATGTATATCACTTTCGCTGTCTGGCTGTGATTTCTTAGATTTGGAAGAAGCTACGGACATAACGAAGGAAGGAGCTTATACATATGATTTTAATAATGTAAATAAATTGGTGGCTTATGTTTATTCTTTCTTGCCACAGGATTTTGGAGTAATGGGAGGTGGCGCTTTACGCGAAGCGGCAACGGACAATGCTGTGTTCACATGGAGCAATAGTAAGGTTTACGATGTATATGATAATGCATGGGGACCGCTTAACACCATAGATGATGTGTGGGGTGATTTGTATACTGCCATCCGCTCTGCCAATTCATTTCTGGAAAACTACTCTTTGGAGAAACTTGAGTACTTTAAATGGAATGAGGACTATGAAGAAAACCTGAGACGTGCCAAACGCTATGTATATGAGGTACGTGCGCTTCGTGCTTTTTATTTTTTTGAATTATGTAAAAGGTATGGGGATATTCCTCTCCTGACTCGTACTTATACGGTTGAGGAAATCAACTCTGTTGAGAAGACGAAATTCGCGGATGTGATTGACTTCATTATCAGGGAATGCGACGACATTGTTCCAGGTCTTCCCATTACACAAGATGCACCGGGAACCACTGTTCCCGAGTCCGAATGGAATGACTATGGATTGGGTGAAACAGGTCGTGTGACTCGTGGTATGGTAATGGCTTTGAAATCGCGTGCCCTTTTGTATGCGGCAAGTAAGTTGCATAATCCTGAAGCTGATAAAGAGAAATGGGAAAAAGCTGCTACGGCTGCTTATGCCATAATCAAAGAGAATTGGTATTCATTGCCGAATATAGAGGATGATCCTTTGTATGACGCCAGAGGCGGACATGATATACTTAAGTCTAAGCAACTTATATTTGTGAAACGCAATGGAAGTACCAGTTCTTTTGAAGGTTATAACCTGCCCATTGGCTTTGAGGGTGGAAATAGTGGAAACACTCCGACCCAAAATTTAGTGGATGCATTTGAGATGGCGGATGGGGTGGCTTTTGATTGGAACAATCCGGAACATATTCAGAATATGTACGTCGATGCGGAAGGACGAAATACCCGTGATCCACGTTTATATACAACCATATTATACAATGGTTCTGTATTCATGAAGAATGCGATAGAAACCTTTGTAGGTGGAAAGAATGCTTATCCTATTGAAGGTGCTTCTTTGACCGGATATTATTTGCGGAAGTATATGAATGAGACAGTGTCATTATCACCTGCCAAACCGATTTCGCAACCCCATCATTTTGTAATATTCCGCTATGCTGAAATATTACTTAATTATGCTGAAGCCATGAATGAATGGCAAGGTTCGGACTATACAGACGGCACACATCCAATATCGGCACGCGAAGCTCTCAATCAAATACGTTTTGCGGCTAATATGCCGTCCGTAACGGAGCAAGGGGAAGCTTTCACACTGCGCATTCGTAGTGAGCGCCGCATAGAACTGGCATTTGAGGATCATCGTTTCTGGGATATCCGCCGGTGGAAAATCGGAGAAGTGGTAAAAGAAATTTATGGAGTAACGATACAGAAAGTAACAGACGGGTTCTTGTACACGAAGAGTAAAGTACAAGAGCGCAAATGGGAGGATAAGATGTATCTATATCCCATATCTCAGGAGGAAGTCTTTAAGAATTCTAATTTGAAACAAAATACAGGATGGTAGGAAGAACGGATAACATGTAGTTTTTAATTGGATCCAGGTCATATTTATTATGTCTGGATCTAATTTTCGTAGAAAAGAATTTGTAGTTTTGTTTTCTTATACGTTCCGTGTGGGTAGGTTTTATGAGTGACGTTTAAACACAGTTTTAAGCCTTTTAAAATTATCTATAGGTAAATGCCTAACTACCTATAGGTAATGGGGCAACTACTTGTAGGTGGTTGAATAACTACTACTAAGTAGTTTGGCAAGTAACCCGCATGGTTCGTTATAGAATCATAATTTAATGGATAAAATGATGTGGAATTATTATAAATTATTTCTTGTATATGTATTGAGTTATCTGATGCTACCTCAACTTTCAGCCGGAGAGCGGAGTTATGTGATACCTCAGTTAACATCGGAAATGAGACAAATAGAAATGTTGTTGAATGGAACTTGGGATTTCAAGCCTTCTTCTAAAAGCGGATGGACTACAATTCAGGTTCCCGGAGAAGTCGTGATGCAAGGTTATGCCATTGAGCACGACCAGCCTTTTTGGTACCGCAAATCGTTTGCACTGCCGGATAGTTATAGAAACAAAAGAGTCATACTTCGTTTTGATGGAGTCTACAGCCATGCTTGTCTGACGGTAAACGGGAAAAAGGTCAGGGAGCATTTTGGTGGGTTTACTCGTTGGGAGACGGATATAACTTCTTATGTAAAAATCGGAAAGAAGAACGAAATAGAACTGGAGATTACTGATCGCCTGGATGACATATCTTATGCTTCAGGTTATGCCCATCACCCCATTGGAGGCATTTTACGGGATATTGTCATATTTGCTATGCCGGAAACTCATATCTTTGATTTTTATGTTGAGACTGTTTTGGATGCTTCTTACGAGGATGCCGTGTTGAAACTCGGATATTCAGCGTTCGCAAACGAGGAGTCGGAGATTAGATATACACTTCTATCTCCGCAGGGAAAACATGTAGAACTGCCTGTTTCGGTCTTTCCGTTAAGGAAAGGAGAAAATGTGAAAGTTGTAAACGAACTTCCTGTCAACAATGTGCTGAAATGGGATGCGGAACATCCGAATCTTTATTCATTGACCGTCACAGTTTGGCAGAGGGGGACGGAGATAAGCCGCTTTAGTAAGAGAATAGGTTTCCGTGAGGTCCGGATAGTAAAAGAGCGTATGTTGGTGAACGGTATGCCGATAAAGTTGCGCGGTGCCTGCCGACATGATATACATCCCACTTTGGGACGGACGACGACTGAAAAACTGGACAGTCTGGATGCCGTTTTGTTTAAACGTGCGAATATGAATTTTGTACGTACTTCACATTATCCCCCTACTGAAAGATTTCTGGAATATTGTGACGAACTGGGGCTTTATGTGGAATGTGAAACCGCCGTCTGCTTTGTAGATACCTATCGGCAAAAGAACTATAAACCGGGAAAGTCTCAGGATGATGCTGATTTTACCCATCGTTATTTATCGCAATGTATGGAAATGGTGAAATCCTTGCGGTCGCATTCTTCTATTATATTTTGGTCAATAGGAAATGAAAGCAGATATGGCGAAAATTTCAGAGCAAGCTGGAATTGGATGAAGAAAGTTGATCCGGCGCGTCCTGTTATTTTCAGTTGGCCAGGCACTGTAAAGGAAGAAGATAAGATGTATGATATATTGAGCATGCACTATCCAAACGTAAATGGAAGTTTAAATCAGTTTGGGATGACTGTACAGAACTTTGAAGGATATGGTATGCCTGCCTTGTTTGACGAATGGGCGCATCCGGCATGCTATACGTATGAAACTTTAAGGGAAGACCCTAACATTCGGGAGTTCTGGGGAGCTTCATTAGATAAAATGTGGAGTAAGTTATTCAACACCTCCGGTGGACTCGGGGGAGCTATTTGGGGATATATTGATGAAACCTTTATGGTTCCTGAACTAAAAGTGGGAGAACCCTATTGGAAGACTTTTGCAAGAACAGCAAAGCCGGAAGAGTTTCAGGGGAATTGTGTCGGTTATGGCGAATGGGGAATTGTAGATGTGTGGCGACGTGAAAAACCGGAATTCTGGTCTACGAAGAAAGCGTATTCTCCGGTCAGGTTGTCAGTTGAACAGATTGCAGGTTTTACACCTGGAGAACGACTGATAGTACCCGTTCATAATCGTTTCGACCATACTAATCTGAGTGAAATAAATATCCGTTATACTCGTAATGATAATATTCAGAAAACGATCTCTCTGGATTTGGCTCCACACGCGAAGGGGAGTTTAATCTTACCAGAGGAAGATTGGCAGGATGGTGACCGGATTTTGGTAGAGTTCTATACTTCCGATGCCCAATTGATTGATGCCAATCTGATAACTTTAGGAGAGAAAAAAGTTCCGTTTCCTTACAATAGCGGTCACAAAAGAGCATTGCGGGTGACTGAAACGGATGAGTTGGTCATTGTTGAAGGTGATGATTTTACTATTCCGTTCAACAGGCATACAGGGCTTATCTGTAATGCCGTTTCTGCCGGCAAAGTGGTGCTGGAATCAGGACCTTTCTTGAATCTGAATACAAACTTAAATCATCTGACCGGCGCTGAGGTACGAAAAGATGCAAAGAAGTTTATTCTTTCAAAAGACAATTGGATTAAAAAGGATTTTGTGTGTCAATTGAAAAATGGTAAAGTGAAAATTGCATTGTCCGGAGAATATGGTGAAGTCAAAATTGACCTACAGATGCTAATTCTTCCGGAAGGACAAATAGAAATGAATTATATTGTATCAGGTGCCCCCAACGGCTATGTACGCGAGTCCGGACTCTCTTTTCTTCTCCCTGATGCTTACAATTATCTGAAATGGGAACGCAAGGGGTATTGGGATTACTATCAGGAAGGGGCTTTCGCAGGCAATAATGGCTGTGTGCCTTTATACAATAATCATCGCGTAGCATATCGGGAAAATCCACGGCAAGTGTGGCAATTGGACACTCATAATTACTATTATTGGGCCGATGCTGGTGCCAACTGTCGCACACCATTAACTCAGGTAGCTAAGGGGTTGAAAGAGAATATTTATTATTATACACTGTCTCAACAGAAAGATAAGTCCGGCCTTCATTTGTCTGTGATATCTCCGGATGCTTCATTGGCCTGCAGAACGAGCAAACGGGTAGACGAGCAGCTGGTTTTGTATATAATGAGTAAGTGGGACTATCCGGAAATAGCTTGGGGAAACTATTGCAAAACTCTGGAGGCATCTCCCTGCTTTGGAAGACTAACAATTGTATTATAAATAGAATTAGATATGATTTGGAGAAAAATAGTTTATGTTTTGTTACTCAGCTGGATTGCTATATCAGCTGAAGCACAGAGTAACGCTTCGCGTATGGATTGGTGGCGTGAGGCCCGTTTTGGAATGTTCATCCACCTGGGCTTATACTCTGCGGCTGCCGGAGAGTGGAATGGGAAAGAGGTGGAAGGAATTGGTGAGTGGATACAGAATTTTGCCAAAGTACCGAATCGTGAATATGAAAAGCTGCTGTCTGATTTTACTTTGAATAAATGCAAACCTGAAACCTGGGTGCAGATAGCAAAGCAAGCCGGTGCAAAATATATTGTTTTCACGGCTAAGCATCACGAAGGTTTCTGCCTTTATCCGAGTGATGTTACTGATTTTGATATTGAGAGCACACCTTACAAAGGTGATCCGCTGAAAGAACTGATAGAGGCTTGTCATAAGTATGGTCTAAAAGTAGGAATCTATTACTCACATCGTCAGGATTGGAGAGAAGAAGATGCTGCCGTAATGAAAAACGAATATGATGGGCATTATGGAAAAGATAAATCGGAAGTAAAACCAAATTTGAACCGGTATATCCAAAACAAAGCGTTGCCACAGATGCGTGAGCTGCTTACGAATTATGGAAAGATTGATTTGTTATGGTATGATACTCCTTTTGATTTGTCAAAAGAACAGAGCCAGCTTTTTGTCAATGTGGTTAGAGAATTGCAACCGGATTGTTTAATCAATGGTCGCGTGGGATATAATCTTGGTGATTACGGGGCATTGGGTGATAATGAAATGCCTTGTGCCTATGCTCCAACGGATTTGGAAATGGTGGCTACTCTGAATCACACCTGGGGATACAAAAAGAATGATCATGCTTGGAAAGGGAAAAAAGCAATTCTTTGCTCACTGATAGAGGCTGTAAACCGGAATATCAATTATATGATTAATATAGGGCCGCGTGCAGATGGAGTGGTTCCCCAGCCGAGTGTTGATGTGTTGAGTTTTGTAGGAAACTGGTTGAGGGTAAACTCGGAGGCTATTTATGGTGCAACCGGAAATCCGTTCAATGATAACTTTCCGTGGGGCTATGTCACTCGAAAGGGGAATAATCTATATTTGCATTTAGTTAGTCAACCACAAAATAATCAGATTGTACTGAAGGGGCTACAGTCAGGTATTTTATCGGCAGAGATGTTATCATCCGGTCAAAAACTGACTGCGAATCATAATAAGATATCTGTTCCTGAAGGATTGGATTATGAGTGTGTGCCGGTTCTTAAACTTATCTGCCAAACTCCTTTGAATATAAGTACTGTGAATTTTCCGAACGAAGGGATTATAAGTATGCCGGCTGCATCCGGTAAGAAAGTACCAGGGAAGAAAGGATGTTTTAGAATAGCCGAAGGAGGGAATACGGAAAACTTCAATCCTCAGACAGGAAAACTACTGTTGGAATGCGTGGTTGACGCCCCTGGGGAGTATGACGTGAGGGTATATACCAGCAGACATTGGAGGCGATCATTTACGGAAGGAACTAAAGTTTCTTTGAAGATAGGGGATGAAAAACAATTTAAGGCCTGTTTGCTGAGAAAAGATGAGGAACTGGTAAACGTCAGGCAGAATTCTTATCCTGAAACATGGAGTTATATTGGGACGGTGCTCTTTGAAAAGACAGGAAACAGAACGTTGGAGCTTTCGATAGATACGATTGGTACATATAGTCGTCTTGGATTTTTTGGCGAGGATATTCAGAATGAAAGCGAGAACAATGTTCGTGTCATGCGGATTGAACTGATAAAAAGAACCGGGGAAGATATAGAACGTAAGTTGAGTGATTTGAGAAATTTACGTAAATCAAATCCATTACCATTACCTCAGGCTACTTCAGAAGAGTTGGCGGAGGCTCTGAAACAGATAAAGCGATATCAATTGAAACGTATGCAGAATGGGCAGGTAGCGGGACTACCATTGTCCAATGAAGAAAAGCTTACTTTAGCACAGGCTCAGGAATTAAGTACAGCGACCCGTGCTTTAGCTTATGCTGTATTAGAGAAACATTCTGGAGCAGAAAAAGACTTTACTCTATTTATTGATTATTTGATTGCGCAGAAAGCTATTGAACGTATTGCCTTTCGCTATAGCAATTATCAGGCTGTCCGCAAAATACCTGACGACTTCCTGAGTGCTTTATCGGTTTGTGACGATACCCGGAAATCACAATTGATTGAGGGAGTAAAAAGTCTGTTAGAATTTGAGCAAGTGTATCTATCCTCCTCCCGGTTAGCTCCCAGAATAAACTCGGATTATATTTATAATGTGCCTCCTCACTTGCTTATTTGCACATTGTATAATCCGGACGACCACCAGGCTTTAATTGATTTAGAGGCTTTCTCCCATTTCCTTTCTGCCTGTACTCAGTATGTTCCGGGAGGGAATGACTGGCTGAAACCTGATGGGACTGGCTTTCATCATCGGACACATTATAATGGGTATATGTATTCCTATAAGACTTGGGTTGAGTACGCAACTCGGCTGAAAGGTACTACTTTCCGGATAGATAGCGGTGCTTATCAACGTATCCGTAAAGCGATAATTTCTTTATATTTAATGGCTACCCGTTCAACATCAGACGATAATCACTATTATGCCAATAGTTTAGCAGGGCGTCATCCATTTACGGGTATTGGCCTCAGTTTTACGCGACAGCTTTTTGAACAACTGATAGAAGTAGGAGGAGACATAAAGGGGGAAACTGTCGACTTGGAATTAGCTTCCTATTATAATTACTTCTTTATGACAAAGAAGTATAAGAGTGCTCCCGAACTGAATTTAGAAGGCTTTTATCAGTTCAATTATAGTCCATTGGGAATTTATCGATTTGATAATTGGGTAGCTACTATGCGTTGTCCGACAACGAACTTCTGGGGTGCTGAAATATATGCAGAAACAAACCGTTTCGGTAGGTATCAAAGTCATGGAACGCTGGAGGTGCTGTATGACGGATCGTTGGAACGTTCCGGATATCCGGGCAAAGGGCATAAAGGATGGGACTGGAATGTAATACCGGGGAGTAGTACTGTGCATTATACATCCTGGAAAGAAATGATGCCGGGGGGTAATGCCACGGATCGTTTTGACCAGAAATCTTTGACTACAAACTTTTCCGGTGCCCTTTCATGGGGGAACTGTGGCCTGTTTGCTGCTGCATTCGATCAGGGAGACAATTGGGGAAAGCAGCGCTTTGAACCTACCAACCTGAGATTTTGCAAATCCGTTTTTGCTATTGATGGTATGCTGATAAGTCTGGGTAGTGATATTTCTGCCATAGGCAATTATGCCGATAATCGTTTAACGGCAACCAACCTTTTTCAGGTAGTGGGTGAAGAAGGGGGTAGTGCAGTAGTCAATAGAGAAGAGATTAAACGAAATAGAGTGAGTTCTTTGAACTTGAAGGAGGAAGATGCGTGGTTGGTTACTCCTAATACTACAGGCTACTATCTCCCTGCCGGTAATGATTCGTTGATAGTGCAATCTGTAGAGCAAAATGTTCCTGTGTCATCGGGACTTCAAAGTGAATTGAAGAGTACGAGAGTTACCAAAGCTTATATTAATCATGGGGTTAAACCTAAGGATAAAGGATACTGTTTTGTTGTTGTCCCTAATACTACTCCACGAAAGATGGAAATGTTAGTGAAGCAATTACGAAAGAAGAGAGGATTGTTTGAGGTGTTGTCAACGCGGGATTCCGTCCATGTGTTGAGGCACCATTCTTCCGGCACTATAGCTTATTCCTTATTTGCTCCGGTTTCACACTTATCTTATGGATGTTTGCGTTCTTCTGATACTGAACTATTGTTTATGGAAAGGATGGATAAGAAAAAAGGTACGCTCGATGTCGCATTATGTAATCCTAATCTTCGGCCTCAGCCATCCAAAGCGTACGGGTGGATAGCTACCCCCACCTATGCATCACTTGTATTGAACGGGGAATGGGCATTAGTCGACGTGGAATGTTCGGAGAAAGTTCTTTTGATTGAATCAAAGGCTACTGCTACCACAATCAAAGTGGCACTCTCCGAAGGAGAACCACTCTATTTAAAGTTGGAAAAGAGAACATCAAATGACTCTTTCTCTGTAAAATGAAAGAGTCACATAGAGATAATTTTAAATATAAATAAGTAAAAAAATGAAGTCGATTCTATATTCTTGCATAGTACTTCTATGTACATCATTAAGTTTTGTATCTTGCAATTCTTCTGATGAACCGCTGAAGTTTGCAATAGTATCAGATTTGCATGCTTCGGCTATGCCTGATGGCAAAGAGCGTATGCAGACTGTTGTGGATGTCGCAAATAAAGAAAATGTAGATTTTCTGATTCAATTAGGTGATTTTATACGCCTTGATAGTGCAAGCCGGTCATTAAATGCTATTTGGAATGAGTACGAAGGGGAAAAGTATCACGTATTGGGTAATCATGATTTAGATACCTATACAAAAGAAGAGTTCTTGAAAGGATTTGGAATTCCTAACCGTTATTACTCTTTTGATAAGGGTGATTTTCATTTTATCGTGTTAGATGGCAACAACCTCTACGATGGCAAAGAATATCGTCATTATGCCAAAGCTAACTATTTCGTTGAGTCCGGGATGCGTGCCTTTGTTGATCCGGAACAATTGGAATGGTTGATAAATGATTTGGCTGCAACTGATAAAAGATGCATTCTGTTTTCCCATCAAAGTATAGACAGTTTTATGAATAATGGTGATAAAGTGCGTCAGGTATTAGAGAATGAAAATAAACGTACCGGGTTTAAAAAGGTAGTATTGGCTTTCAGCGGTCATAACCATAGTAACTATACGAAAGAAATAAATGGAATTGCCTATATGCAGATTAACAGTGCATCTTATGTGTGGGTTGACAAACCAACAATGACTGAGAAGCGTTACTCTAAGGCTATTAATGAAAAATATCCCTTATTACGCCATTCAATTACTTACAATAAACCTTTATATGCCATTGTTACGTTGACGAAAGACAAAATTGACGTTAAAGGTACGCAAGCTGATTTTCTGCCTCCTACTCCCCGGGAACTGGGACTCAGAGATTCAATTGATATTTATCCGCTTGTTTCCACCATAGCGGACGCACAGATTGATTTAGATTGAAGTATATGTCCGATACTTTGGGAGTGGAACGTCGTCAGTCGGTTTCATTGGCATAACAAGCTTTATACGCTACTTCCGCATATCTCTTGCCAAAAATAATCTGGCTATCTGCACTGAAATGAGGGTCTTTCTCATTAATCAGGGGAACCAGTTCTTTGGATGATACACAATAAGAATTAGGAATATGTTGCGGAACGGTGCGCAACATCTTGTTGAAAGCTTCCGAACTGTCGTCAGTGCTCCATTCAGCAATTTCACCCACGATAAAGGGAAGGTCTTCATTACCCAGATCTTTCCTCAAATCCGTGACTAACTTTTGCAGTTTTGCCATATACGTTTCGGGGTGTCGACTATCGCTTTCTCCCTGATGCCAGATGATAGCCTTTAATGTTCCATACTTCATTGCCTGGCGTATGCGGGATAAGGCTTCTCCATAGTAATTAGCCTCTGCACCTTTCAGCCATGAATGGATGGAAGTTCCTCCGCGTGCATTTACCACTAACCCTAATTTATGCCCGGTTTTCTTTGCAATGGTTTTTGAAAAGGAATAAGCCGGACCTACCCCTTGCATCTTCAGGTCTTTACGGATAGTGGAATATTTGTTCAACGGATTACTGGCGGGTTCCATGTCACCGGTTGGAGTGAGCAGATATACATTGTCGATACTATCTTTATAGTTATCGGTGATGTATCCTCGCCCTGCCATATTGGACTGGCCGATAAACAGGAAAATATCCAGTTTAGTATCTGTGGACTTGTCACCGGCGTAGGTGGCTACACTTATGATAAGTAAGCATAATGATAATAAGATGTGTTTCATGGTTCTATTCGATTTTATCTATTCGTTTATATTAGTGGCAAATATAAGCAGATAATAGAATTCCGGCAACGGAATGTTATACTTTTATATAGAGTTTTTATGGTATTAATACCCTGTCGACAAGAAGTTAAGAGTTTGTCAACAAGAAGTTAACTCTTTGTTGACAAACTCTTAACTTCTTGTAATGGGCTGATTTACAACGCCCTTCTTCTATCCTTTTTTCTTGCCCTAAAATTAGGATACGGATAACCTTTTCATCGCTATTTTCTTGGGAAATTTCTAATAAGTATTATCTTTGCGGAAATTCACATTCATACAGAGTCAACATTTACAGGTAGGTAGTCGTTAATAGATTATATTTTAATTTCATTTTATGAAACATTCTGTTCTTTTTGCCTGCATTGCCATATGTCTGATTCTTGCCGGATGTAGCCATCGGCAGGAACCATCCGTGCCGATAGCGGTAGCTGTGCAGGAAGTTGAACCTAAAGATACGGCTGTATTGGAATTTCCCCATTCTAAACAGACTTTACTGACTGCTGACGATATCACCCTTACCAAAGAATTGCTTTATGACCAACATACTTTGGAAGATACTTATCCCTATAAAGATACGGTACGCTCTTTCAAGTGGGACGTAATCCGCAATTGCTTGGCCTACATTGAGAATATGCAGACTGATACAGCAAAATGGGTTGTGTTACAGAACTATAAGAATCTGAACAAAGAGGCTCCGCTGGTTCGCAAGTTCGTGCGGAATGCCTATCGCCGTGTATCCGATACTTTGGGAGTGGAACGTTATCAGTCTGTTCCGTTGTATTTGCCTACTGATACCGTAGTTCCCGAACGCTACGGAAGAGATGGTACAATTGCCTATCTGAGGGGTGAAGAGGGAAGTTTCTGCCGGATACATCCTGTTACTTTTGAAGAAGAGTGGCTGGCTCCGCGCCGTTATCTGAAACAACTGGTTGACAGTACAGTTTTCAATCATGTTGTTTTTGTCGACCGTCTGGATCAGAATATCGCTACTTTGGAACATGTAGGCAAAGGTGAATGGAAGATACGCAGCATGAATCCTTCTACCACCGGAAGACATGCCCCACCTTATGCCCAGGAAACTCCCTTGGGGATGTATCTGATTCAACAGAAAAAAACGCGTATGGTATTTCTGAAAGACGGTTCGGCGGAGACAGGAGGGTATGCGCCTTATGCCAGTCGCTTTACGAATGGTGCATATATACACGGGGTTCCGGTAAACGTGCCGCGTACCAGTATGATTGAATACAGTTGGTCGTTGGGCACAACACCACGCTCTCATATGTGTGTGCGCAATGCCACTTCGCATGCCAAGTTCGTCTTTGACTGGGCGCCTACCGAACGTTCTTTAGTAGTAGTCATTGAATAGTGACTTTTCATTTTTAACTATCTGTGTGATAAGCATTAGAAGAAAAAATAGTAATTTAGCCGCCGTTATTTCTCTGATGAACCATTATGCTGCGATTTTTTGTATCTATTTTATTCTTATTTATTCCTTGTACTTTGTTTTGGGGTGGCAAGTCGTCTGATAATGCACCGGAGTCACCCAAGGCTATGGCTAAAACAGATGTTGAGGCTTGTGCCGATTTGTATCGTTCCATGCAATTGGAGGGAGTTGTTAGTTGGAAAGCATTTCGCCAGGCAGTGGCAGGCTATAATAAGATTGAAAACCGCAAGCGGGATATATTGACTTTGATAGACTTTTCCCGTCCTTCTACGGAGAAGCGTCTTTGGGTATTTGATATGAAACAATCTAAAATACTTTTTACCTCGGTTGTTTCCCACGGAAAGAATAGCGGTACTAATTATGCTACTTCTTTTTCCAATGAATACGGTTCTTACAAAAGTTCGTTGGGCTTCTATCTCACAGAGTCCACTTATCAGGGCAAGAATGGTTATTCACTTATCCTGAATGGCTTGGAGAAAGGTATTAATGACCGTGCCCGTGAGCGTGCCATTGTAATGCACGGAGCGGCTTATGCCGATCCTTCGGTGGTGAGTAAGGGCGGCAGATTGGGTAGGAGTTTTGGTTGCCCGGCTGTTCCGCAAAAACTTTCCCGTCCTATAATAGATGCTATCAAGGGAGGAAGCGTGATGTATATCTATGCTGAAACTTCCGATTATCTGGCGCACAGTTCTATTTTATAGTATCTTTTTCTACCTTTGCACGAATTTTTTCGGGGGATTAGTTTAATGGCAACATCAAAAGAAATGACGGCAGGACGGGCATTGCCGTTAATATTCAATTTCACCATGCCTTTGTTGATGGGAAACCTCTTGCAACAGACGTACTCTCTAGTCGATGCGGCAATCGTAGGTAGGTTTCTGGGTATTAATGCGCTGGCATCTGTCGGGGCAAGTACTTCGGTGGTGTTTCTGATTCTTGGTTTTTGCAATGGGTGTTGTGGTGGGTTCGGTATTCCGGTGGCACAGAAGTTTGGGGCACGGGACTACAGTACGATGCGGCGCTATGTGTCGGTCAGTTTGCAATTGGCGGCGGTGATGTCGGTGGTGATTGCATTGGTTACAAGTATCCTGTGCGATGATATTCTTCTGATGATGCGCACACCGGATAATATATTTCAAGGGGCTTATTATTATTTGCTGGTGACGTTTATTGGGGTACCCTTTACTTTCTTCTATAATTTGTTGTCCAGTATCATCCGGGCGTTGGGAGATAGTAAAACTCCGTTCTGGTTTCTGCTTCTTTCCACTGTACTTAATATTATTCTCGATTTGTTCTGCATCTTGGTTTTGGGTTGGGGAGTGGCTGGGGCGGCGATAGCTACGGTCATTTCGCAGGGCGTATCGGCAGGGCTGTGTTACTGGTATATGATGCGCCGTTTCACGATATTGCGGGGAACGCCCGATGAACGGAAATTCGATGGTGCATTGGCGCGGAGGCTGATGTATATAGGTGTGCCTATGGGATTGCAATTCTCTATTACGGCTATTGGTAGCATCATGTTGCAGAGTGCCAATAATGCATTAGGCACAGCTTGTGTGGCTGCATTTACGGCAGCCATGCGTATCAAGATGTTCTTTATGTGCCCGCTTGAGAGCTTGGGCATTGCCATGGCTACTTATACCGGACAGAATTATGGAGCAGGGAAACCTGAACGTATCTGGATGGGTGTCAAGGCAAGTGCGTTGATGATGATTATTTATTGGGTATTTACATTCTGCGTGCTGATGCTGGGGGCACGGGCGTTTGCTTTGCTCTTTGTGGAGGCTTCCGAGTTTGAGATATTGAAAGACACGGAATTATTCTTGCATATTTCCGTGTCTTTCTTCCCGGTCCTCGGGGTGCTTTGCATCTTGCGCTACACCATTCAGGGGGCGGGATATACTAATCTCGCTATGTTATCCGGAGTTTCCGAGATGATAGCGCGTGTATTGGTCAGCCTCTATGCGGTTCCTGCTTTCGGTTATCTGGCTGTGTGTTTCGGCGACCCGACGGCATGGATTGCGGCGGTCCTGTTTCTGATACCTGCCTTTATTTTTGTGTATCGCAGGTTGCTGCGAGTGAAAAGAGAGTTGTAGCAAAGAGCAGCAGGTTTAATAGGTTAAAGGAATAATGCAAAATTAGTTCTTTAATTTAAAAAACGTATCTTTGTATGAGGTTGAATGTTTATGACTGAACGTAAAATCATACATATAGACATGGATGCGTTCTACGCCTCCGTAGAGCAGCGTGACCATCCGGAGTTGCGCGGAAAACCTGTTGCCGTAGGCTATGCCGAAGAACGTGGGGTAGTGGCGGCTGCCAGTTATGAGGCGCGTCGCTTTGGAGTTCGTTCGGCTATGCCATCCACGAAAGCAAAGCGGCTTTGTCCGCAACTTATCTTTGTGCCCGGGCGGATGGAGGTATATAAAGACGTCTCCCGCCAGATACATGAAATTTTCCATGAATATACGGATATCATTGAGCCGCTTTCTCTGGATGAGGCTTTTCTGGATGTGACAGAGAATAAATCCGGTATTCCGCTGGCTGTAGATATTGCCAGGGAAATCAAACGGAAGATTCGGGAAGAACTTAATCTCGTGGCATCTGCCGGAGTATCTTATAATAAGTTTCTGGCAAAGATTGCCTCGGATTATCGCAAGCCGGATGGACTGTGTACCATCCATCCTGACCAGGCTCTGGATTTTATTGCCCATCTTCCCATTGAGAGTTTCTGGGGGGTAGGCCCGGTGACGGCAAAGAAGATGCATTCATTGGGGATTCACAATGGAGAACAGTTGCGTGCCTGTTCGCAAGCCACATTGCTACGTGAGTTTGGGAAAGTCGGTTCGTTGTATTACGATTGTGCAAGGGGAATCGACCTTCGTCCGGTGGAATCTGTGCGTATTCGTAAGTCTATCGGATGCGAGCATACGTTGGAGAAAGATATTTCGCAACGCTCGTCGGTTATTATCGAGTTATATCATACTGCAGTGGAACTGGTGGGGCGGTTGGAGCATAAAGATTTTAGAGGAAACACATTGACGCTGAAAATCAAATTTCATGATTTCAACCAAATAACGCGTAGTATTACGCAGTCTAAAGAATTAATCACTCTCGATGTAATCCTACCCTTGGCGAAACAATTACTGAAAGAGGTGGATTATGAACACCATCCTATCCGCCTAATCGGTCTTTCCGTTTCTAATCCGCGGGAGGAAACAGAGGAGAAGGGCGTTTGGGAACAGTTGAGCTTTGAGTTTAGTGATTGGAAATGAACCCTCTTTCCCTGTGATTTATTAATCCGATGTACAAATGGATGATTTTGTACCCAACTCCGGATAATCAGATACATTGTTTTGGTGAAACTTGCGTACTTTTGCCTCATAGTATAACAGATAATCTAACTTTTAAATATTATGAAGAAGAACACGCTTTGCCGCATTATCTTTTCTTTCTGCCTGCTTGTTGTCGCAGGTGTTTCAGCACATGCCTATACCGAACGGAATCTTTTGCAAAAGACTGCCGGTAGCGAAGAAAAACTCAAAGAAGTATTGGTGATGAATCAGGCTTGGGTGCCTTATCCTGCCTATAACGACCGTTCCGCCTGGGATGCTTTGTTGGGTGCTGATAAAGAAACGCTTATCTGTGCCGGTGAAAAACAGTTGAATTACGAATGGAAAGTAATCCGCGCCACCGACTATCTGGAATATGAACGCAGTGGCGAACGCAATATCATGCAGAACCCTTATGAAGCAAACCGCAAAGCCATCAATGCCCTGATGCTTGCCGAACTTGCCGAAGGAAAAGGACGCTTCATCGACCAACTGGTGAACGGTGTGTTTTTCAGTTGCGAAATGACTTCCTGGGTACTTTCCGCCCATCTGGTACGCCAAAGCACGAAACGCTCTTTACCCGATTACCGGGAACAGGTGATTGACCTCGGTTCCGGCAACTATGGTTCTATGCTCTCGTGGGTATACTATTTCTTCCATCACTCATTCGATAAACTGGACCCTGCGATTTCTTTGCGTCTGCGCCAGACTTTGCAGGAACGTATTCTTGACCCCTATATGAATAATGATCGCGAATGGTGGATGGCCTTTCACTGGAAACCGGGAGAGATTATCAATAACTGGAATCCGTGGTGCAACTCGAATGTGTTGCAATGCTATCTTTTGCTGGAAAACGACCGTGACCGCCTGGCAAAGGCAGTATGGCGCAGTATGCAGTCAGTCGATAAGTTCATCAACTTTGTAAAAGCCGATGGTGCCTGCGAGGAAGGTCCTTCTTATTGGGGACATGCCGCAGGAAAGATGTACGACTATCTTCAGATACTCTTTGACGGTACAGGCGGAAAGGTCTCGCTTTTCGAAGAGCCAATGGTGCGCCGGATGGGAGAGTATATCAGTCGTACATATGTAGGCAACGGTTGGGTAGTGAACTTTGCCGATGCTTCCGCTAAGGGCGGAGGTGACGCTCCGTTGATTTACCGCTACGGTCATGCCGTGGGCAGTGATGAAATGATGCAGTTTGCAGCCTATCTTCTGAATGGCAAACACCCCTCCATATCTGTGGGAAATGATACCTTCCGTTCCTTGCAGTCCATCTTGTGGAATGGAGAGTTGGAAAAGACAGTGGCAGCCCATACCATACCTGCTTGTACTTGGTATCCCGAAACGGAATTCTGCTACCTGACGAATAAGTCCGGTTGGTTCCTGGCAACAAAAGGCGGCTTCAATAATGAAAGCCATAATCATAATGATGTGGGTACTTTCTCCTTGTACGTCAATACCATACCGGTGCTGATTGATGCAGGTGTGGGAACATATACGCGACAGACATTCAGCAAAGACCGTTACACCATCTGGACGATGCAAAGCAACTATCATAACCTACCGATGATTAACGGTGTGCCGCAAAGTTTCGGACAGCAATATAAAGCTACGGATGTTGTTTGTCAGCCTAAAAAGCGTTTCTTCTCAGCCGATATAGCTACAGCCTATCCCGAAGAAGCCGGAGTGAACAACTGGACACGTGCGCACTCCCTGGGCGAAAAGCAACTGACCATCACCGATACTTTCTCCCTGAAATCAGCGAAAGCACCTAATCAGGTTAACTTCCTTACCTGGGGAAAAGTGGACATTTCCGTTCCCGGAAAAGTGACTATTGAAGTGCTGGGACAAAAGGTTACGCTGGAATATCCCCGCGAGTTCACAGCAGACCTTGAAACAATCGAATTGCCGGATACGCGTCTTTCCAATGTCTGGGGTCCCGAAATATACCGCATTACATTGAAAGATAAAGAAGCACGATTAACGGGCAAGTATAAGTTCGTTATCAAATAAATAATCTATATTTGCGTTTTAGAATATAAAAACGCGAAACTATGGGTTGTTTTATGAACTTTTTGTGGCTGATATTCGGAGGCATCCTTACAGCTATTGAATATCTTGTTGCCAGTTTGCTGATGATGATTACCATTATCGGCATTCCGTTTGGTATGCAAACGTTGAAACTTGCCACGCTCGCGCTGTGGCCTTTCGGAAAGACGGTGCGGAGCGGAGAGCGTTCGGGCGGATGCCTCTACGTGTTGATGAATGTGCTGTGGATATTTCTGGGTGGCATCTGGATTTGCCTTTCACACTTGGTGTTTGGAGTGATCTTGTGCATCACCATCATCGGTATTCCCTTCGGTTTGCAGCACTTCAAACTGGCGGCATTGGCGTTGACTCCTTTTGGAAAAGATATTGTTGCAGATTAAACAGAAAAGAAAAGGGCGAAGAACTTTTCAGTTCTCCGCCCTCATTCATTTTATTTAAAGGTGTTGTTTACATGGTAATGTTAGCTTGCTTTGCAAGCAGTTTCTGAAGTTTGCCATTCAAAGTCTGGCACATTGCACCGTTTCCCATTGCTTGATAACGCTTAATACGGTACTGTAACATAAAAATTTCATTTGCATTCTTTTTCATAATCGTCTTGTTTTGTGCCTTCCGCGTTTCGGAAAGCGGGTTTTACATCTTTTTCTTTATCTTATTAACGCTGCAAAGATACGAAATGTTCATGAGAAATATGTTCTATAACATAAAAATGTGCACTTTTTCTTCAATTATCTCTTAAAAAGCATGGTTTTGCCATCTGTATATTACAAAGATATTGCATATCTTTGTAATATCTTATATGAAATGGAAGTTATAAACAGGAAACTACGATGATAAATAAGTTGTTGACACTTTTGCATACTCCTTATCCGGTATTGGTGAAACGATGGAAGGCGGTGGTAATCCCCTCTTTTATCGTATTCATTATTCTTTTTCTATTGCAGCCTTTCGGTATCTCTATGATGGAGAGCCATAAGTTTTGGGTACTATTGGGGTATGGCATAGTTTCCTCAATGGCGTTGAGCGTATTTGTGTATATGCTTCCGGCTACATTCCCCCGATACTATGATGAGCAGCATTGGACATTAGGGAAGGAGCTGCTGGGAACGTTGGGAGCCTGCATGCTGATTGCAATAGGTAACTGGTTTTATACGGCCTGGTGGTTCGGAGGGAATCTACTGAGTTGGAGAGGTTTTCTTATCAGTGTAATCTGGGTAGGTATTCTTGCTCCTTTCCCTATTGCGTTCTTCTTGATGTGGAACCGTAATCTGCAACTGGCTCGCAACCTGAAAGAAGCCACGGAGATGAACTTCATCCTTTCTAAAAAGATAAGTCTTCGGAAAGAAAAGAGAGAAGCGGAAGCTGAGGAGGAAGATGATGTCTGCTGTCCGGTGACGGAGAAACCTGCGCATCTGGTCTTTTCCGGTGGAACTAAAGAGATGCTGGAGATACCCGCCGATGCGCTGTTGTATGTGGAAGCGGAGGGAAACTATGTGCGTATTATCTATCGTGTTGAGAACAAAATACAGCAGAGGTTGCTGCGCGCTACAATGAAACAGGCAGAAGAAGCAGTGGCGGCTTGTCCGTTTATTGTCCGTTGCCACCGGGCGTTTCTGGTGAATGTAAGTACAGTAGTGAAAGTGGATGGAAATTCACAGGGATACCGTTTACGTTTGGATGGGTGTAAGGATGAAGTTCCTGTTTCCAGAGCTTACTCAAAAGAGGTAAAAACGTTGATAGAAGGCACTTTGGAAGGGTAGTCATTCGTCACAGAAAAGGGATAGAAACAGCCATTCGTCACAGATGGAGCGCTGTTTGTCACATATCCGGGCTGTTTGTCCCGGATATTTTTTTGCTCCGGAATCTTGGTCTATGTTTGCTGACGGAAATCGTAAAGAACATAGATAAATGAAAAGATTGATTTTACTTTTAGGTATGGGTGCATTGCTGATGACACAGCATTCAGAAGCACAAACGGCGGTGACGGATACTGTATTTCTGCAAATATACAATGATAGTGTAGATTTGAAGGAAGTAGTGGTCAAAGGGAAAAGAACACCGGTGGCTAACAGTCGTTGGAGCGACATGCACCCTGTGGAACTGGTAACGGTGGGAGGTGCGAACGGAGATTTATACCATGCATTGCAAACGTTACCCGGTACACAAATACAAGGTGAAAGCGGCAGATTGCTGGTGCGTGGCGGAAGTAGTGACGAAGCGCAAACCTATATTGACGGGATGCACGTCCTGAATCCTTATACTGCTACGGGAATAAATTCACCCGCACGTGGTCGTTATTCAACTTTTATGTTCAGTGGTGTCAATCTGGAATCGGGCGGTGCTCCTTTGGAATATGGAGAGGCGCTTTCGGCTGTGCTCCCTTTGGAGACGAAGGATAAAAGTCCGGTGAATAAGTTGGGCATCAATGCTTCTACGGTGGGGGTTGGTGGTGGAGGCACGCGGGCTTTCGATAAAGGTTCCCTTTCCGTGAATCTGGATTATCAGGATTTGTGTGTATATGACCACATTTATTCGGGGCGAATGGACTTTGAAGATCCTTACCGTCTGATGACAGGTTCAGCTCAGTTTCGTTATCATCCGGACGATGCGACACTCTTTAAAATCTACTTTGGTTATGACCGGACAGACTTCTCCAATTATGAGGGGCAGGAACGAAGATTATTTGATTTGGGTGAGAATAATTTCTATGTCAATACTACTTTTCGCAAGAGCACTCCTAAGGGCTGGAATTGGTTTGCCGGAGTGGCATACGGTTTCTTTGAACAGAAAATAGGGAATGTATCGCTTACCGGTGATGACTGGATGGAACGCCAGCAGGAACTTCACATAAAGACGAAAGTTTTCAAGCGCCTTACTCCGGCTTTTCGTCTGGATATGGGATTGGAGAGTTTTATTCGCCGATATGAAAACCATTATCAGTATCAGATGCAAGAAACGGGTACAGTGGATAGCCGCAATGAGATGAGTCCTACCGTCAGCGCAGCTTTCCTTTCTGCCACCTACTATCCCATAGAGCAACTGAAAGCGGAACTTTCTTTCCGGACGGAATATACTTCATTGAACCGGCGGATGAATTTCTCTCCCCGCTTGTCCGTCAATTACTATTTGGGTGATGTGGTGTTTTCTGCTACGGCAGGGAGATATACGCAATTACCGATAAATAGATTATTGGCTCAAAGTAAGAATCTGAAATCGGAGGCGTGTATCCAGTATAACTTAGGTGCTCAATTCGGGAGTGAGGGGCGTTTTTATAAAGCGGAAGTTTATTATAAGAAATACGGCCACCTGGCATTGATAGAGAAAGGAAATATGAATCAAGCAGAGAGCGTAACATCCGATGGATACGGTCATAGCAAGGGGTTCGATTTGTTTTTCAATGACCGTGTGTTGGTGAAGAACCTGGAATACCAGCTTTCTTATACCTATAATATCTCCAAAAGAAAGTTTCAGGAGTACACGGAATTGACTACTCCGCAATATGCCACCCGTCATAATGCATCTGTAGTTCTGAAATATTCCATTCCCCGCATAGGAACGATTGTCGGGCTGACGAACCGTTTCAGTAGCGGCCGTCCTTACCATAATCCCGGTTTGCCGGGGCTGATGAACGATGAAGTGAAGCCTTATAACAGCCTTGATCTAGGGCTGACTTTCTTGCCGAGTAAGAAAGTTATCATCCATGCTTCTGCCACGAATATCCTTTGCCGGAAAAATGAATTCGGCAAGGTGGATAATAAGGCGATATTGGCGTCCAATGACCATTTCTTCTACATCGGCGTATTTATCACGATAGGCAAGAAAGCGGCTTATGATGTATCTAATTTCTAAATTCAATAAATTAACTCTTTAAAAAACAATGAACATGAAAGCATTTATTATTAGTTTCGTTTGCGTTTTGGCATTTGTTGCTCAAAGTCTGTCAGCACAGAATCTTACTCTGGAAGTGCGTGGTATCGAAAAAGTAACTGGGAAACTTTATGTTGCTATTTACAATTCTCCGGAAACATTCATGAAGAAACCGCTTGCTGGGTTTGTGGTCGAGGTAAAGGATAAGGTGATGTCCGTTCCCTGCAAGGGCCTTCCCACAGGCACCTATGCTTTCTCCATGTATCAGGATGAGAACGGGAACAGTAAACTGGATACCGCCGCTTTCGGCATACCCACCGAGAAATTCGGTTTCAGTAACGATGCCGAAGGGGTCATGGGCCCGCCGCCTTTCGAGAAATGCAGTTTCACCTTTTCTGCAGATACCACTTTAGTGGTAAATTTAAAGTGAGTTTCCGGATAATTCTTTAACTTTGTAGCTCACACCTTAATATATAAGTATTATGAGACGAGCTACACATCTTTTCGGAATATGCTGGCTGCTTTGCCTGCTTACTTCCTGTGGAAAATCCCATTTCATAACTGATGAATCCTACCGTTCCCGTATGGAACAGGACTTGCAGCAAAAGCAGACGATGCTATCGCAAGGGGAATTGTTTACCATATTGGACGATGAGTCGCTGACCACCTATGAACGGGAAGCTTTGGAATTTCTCTATGCATATATGCCGTTGGCAGATATTACGGACTATCCCGGGCAGTTTCATCTGATGAATATCCGCGCTTCCCGGCGCACGACGGAGGAAATGCCTTGGGGAAAGACTATCCCCGAAGATTTGTTCCGTCACTTCGTGCTTCCGGCACGGGTGAACAATGAGCATCTGGACAGTGCCCGGGTTGTGTTCTACGATGAGCTGAAAGACCGTGTGAAGTCCCTTTCCCTATACGATGCTATACTGGAAGTGAACCATTGGTGCCATGAAAAAGCAGTCTATATGCCTTCCGACGCCCGTACCAGTTCGCCATTGGCAACTGTGCGTACTGCTTACGGTCGTTGTGGAGAAGAATCTACGCTTCTGGTAGCCGCCCTTCGTTCGGTAGGTATTCCGGCACGGCAGGTTTATACGCCGCGTTGGGCGCATACCGATGATAATCATGCTTGGGTGGAGGCCTGGGCGGATGGCAAATGGTATTTCTTGGGTGCCTGTGAGCCGGAACCGGTTTTGAATCTTGGTTGGTTCAATGCTCCTGCCAGTCGCGGCATGCTGATGCACACAAAGGTATTCGGCCGTTATGAAGGAAAAGAAGAAGTGATGTCCGTCACCCCCAACTATACGGAAATCAATGTGATTGAGAATTATGCGCCTATAGCACAGGCCAAAGTAAAAGTGACGGATGGACAAGGAAATCCCGTTTCCGGTGCGCAGGTAGAATTTAAACTCTACAACTATGCGGAATTTTACACGGTAGCAACCAAGCAGACCGATGCTGAAGGAACCTGTGCCCTGACTGCCGGAAAAGGAGACATGCTGGTGTGGGCATCCAAAGACGGAAAGTTTGGCTTCTCCAAACTTTCTTTCGGCAAGGACAATGAGTTGACTGTGATGTTGGATAAAACTCCCGGCGATAACTGTGTTATCGACTTTGACATCGTTCCGCCGGCAGAAAGTGCAAACCTGCCTGCCGTTACTGCCGAACAGCGTGCTGAAAACAATTGCCGTCTGGCATATGAAGACTCCATTCGTAATGCCTACGTTGCTACATTCATGTCAGAAGACTCGGCTCGTCGTCTGGCAAAGCAGTATAAGCTGGATGCAGATGTAGTGGCAAAGATTCTGGCTGCTTCCCGCGGCAATTATAAAGTGATTGCGGACTTCATTACCCGTCTGCGTTCCGAGGATTCCAGAAAAGGCGGTATCGACCTGTTGCAACAGATTTCGGCGAAAGACCTTCGTGACGTTAGTCTGGAAGTGTTGATAGAAAACATGCTGTCTCATGTGCGCACAAGTGCTGTGAACTTCCGTAAATATGTACGCAATCCGCGTATAAGTAATGAGATGCTGACCCCATACAAAACCTTCTTTGACAAAGTGATTTCTCAGGAAACAGAGCAGATTTATCTGGAAGAACCTGCCAAGCTGATTGCGTGGGTAGCTGAGAATATCCGTGTGGAGAAGGATTGTAATCTGGGCGGTCCGGCCATTTCTCCTGCGGGAGTGTGGAAAGCACGTGTGGCGGATGCTCACAGTAGGGATATTTTCTTTGTGGCTATGACTCGCAGTATGGGGATGCCTGCACGTATTGACGAAGTGACCGGTAAAGTACAATTGATAGAAGATACAGGTCTCATTGACGTGAACTTTGAAAAAGCATTGTCCGACGAGTCACGATTGCAAAGAGGTAAACTTGTTGCCGGATACAAACCTGTCAAGTCATTGGACAATCCAAAATATTATTCCCATTTCACCATATCTAAAGTTACTCCGCAGGGACGTTTGCAATTGCTCGCTTATGACGAAGGTGATGCGGATATGGGTAGCGGTACCACATGGAGCAATTTGTTGAAGGAAGGGACAGCGCTGGATGCCGGAAACTACGTATTGGTCACCGGTACGCGTCTGGCCAGCGGTGCAGTGCTCTCCAATGTCATTTTCTTTAGCGTCGAGCCGCAAAAGACAACAAAAATAGACCTGGTGATGCGCGAGAGTAAAGATGAGGTGCAAGTCATCGGAAACTTCAATTCCGAGTCTCTTTTCACTCCGATAGTGGATAAGGGAAATCCTTCCTCCAAGCAAAGTCTTTTGCAGGCTTGCGGACGTGGTTATTTCGTGGTCGGCATATTAGGCGTCAATCAGGAACCTACTAACCATGCATTGCGGGACATTGCTGCATACAAGGTGGATTTGGAGAAATGGGGACGAAAGATGGTGTTTCTTTTCCCCGATGAGGCTCAGGCCGGAAGATTTACTAAAGAATCATTCCCCGGTATGCCTTCTACTATAATGTATGGTATAGACACGGACGGTATTGCTAAACAAATAGCCGAAGCCATGAAATTAAGGAATAAGAATAGTTTGCCTATCTTTATCATCGCTGATACCTTCAACCGCGTGGTGTTTGTTTCGCAAGGATATACCATCGGGCTGGGTGAGCAGTTGATGAAAACTGTGAAAGGATTATAAGGAGTTGACGAGGGAACGAGTTGACAAGGGAACAAGGGGCTGCGCTGTACTTTGTTCCCTTCTTTTTTCGTCAATTGATTTAAATCAGTACAGAAATGAACAAAAGTGATTAGTGATTAGCGTTTAGTGATTAGTAATGAGGCAAATGATAAACAGCACTATCTCAATTCTCCTCCTC
>OGIE01000970.1_pt1 | contig 41748 bp, 45 predicted proteins | sample 1571581 | NCBI WGS metagenome assembly OGIE01 (sample SAMEA2582021, study PRJEB24529) | metagenome | biome: Human gut stool | place: China | collected 2011 | reverse complement strand
CACCCTGACTGTCCTGGTAACACCGGGATAAAAGCGGTGGATTACCTATCGCTATAAAATCCCTGGTACTTGGCTGGGATGACCGCTGGGGCACACTCCGTCAGGTCACGGCGGCAGGCAGCCCCACCACCGGCACCTACCGGCCCTACGGGATGGACTGCAGCGGGTATGTGGACTGGGTATTCTATAACGCCACAGGTGGAGAGTACATCATCGGCCACGGTGGAGGCGCTCTCGCCCAGCATACCTACTGCATGAGCATCTCTTGGGAGGAGGCACTGCCAGGCGATCTGGTGTTTTACCCGGATGACGTACACGTTGGGATCGTGGGAGGACGGGACGAGAACGGGAACCTACTGATCATCCATTGTGCCAGCGGTGCCAACAATGTGGTGATTACCAGAGTAGATGGTTTTACCAGTGTAGCGCGCCCTCTCTTATACGATGAGCAGAGCTTGTCAAAATTTGCCTCGGTTTGAAAGAAGAACCATGAAAGGCCCCGCACCATCTTTAGAATGGTGCAGGGCCTTTTTCTCTATTGATTATGGCTATCGATTTTACACACGGTGCTTGTCAGAAGCTGTTATTGGGAAATCATTTATTTATGAGTTTCCCGGACAAGTAGTATTTGTGGGTATCGAACTCCAGGGAAAGGGTGAAATCGCTTGGCTCCTGTGGAAAAATAAACGAACAGAACCTATCACATAAAGTGAATAGTTCCGCAATGTATCGCGTCAGCTCGGAGGGATAGGAAGAACAAAACAGATGAAGATTGACCTCAATAAAATAGGACTTCTGCCAGATATCTATGTCTATTTCATACTTTTTGGAGAGCTCTATTGCCAGAGCAACAAAATGTTTGCCGCGATCAATTCGTTCTGGTATCAGGACGTAAGTGCTTTCTGTCTCGATACGGCGCAGCAATTCATCAAATGATTTTTTTGTGGTCGCTCGTTCCTCCGCGCTTTGTTGAGTATGGATTATCTCCATAGTCTCTGGGGCTGGCGGATATCGTTTTGAATAGACCTTTTTACCGCCTGGCATTCTGACCGCCTCCATTACTTGATGCAGGTAAATACACGCTCTTATCCCTGATGTTCCCGTAAAAAGTCCTGAAATAATTCTCTGTAGTGTATCTGATCCTGTAACTGCTCAATCAAGGGAGAAATACGGCGGCGTAGCTCCGATTCCTCTTGGGGTAATATCATAATGTCTGTGTGCTCCTGTACGATCTCCGACTCCCGTACATCGTCAAAGATATCATCTACCAATCCAAGAAACAGACCGTCAGCATCGTAAAAGAAACTGTATTCTCCCTCTATATCCATCCGAACAACGCCAAATTTTGAAGATACCAGAATATCAAAAAAATGGTGATTTTTGATGTATGGACCAAACACCCGCAGGACTTCTCTGATTCGTTCTATCTCTGCGGAGGGGATGGTTACTTTTTTGGGGCGAATGGATTCCTCACGAGCTGCTGCCAACTGTAAAGCAAATATAAGCTCTTCCTGGGACAGCTTTTCATACTGCACGCCAATTTTCTCTTGTGTATTTTGGCACATATCTCCATCTTCCAATCGTGGCTTCAAAATTTCACATCATAGGGATGGGCGTCACAGGGAATTTATAAAAATCTGTTCCGGCCCCTGGAGTAAATAGAATTTGCTCTCCTATTGGAAGATTTGCATATTCTTCGGCGTCTTCTCGTGCATAGTCTGGGAAACATTTCAGGATTGCGTTTTTCAGGGCAGCCGTATTGATTTGCTTAGCCCAGGTCTCTTCCGCATAAGTCAGCAGTTCAAAAAGAGGCAGACAGCTCTGCTCATACGGATAGAAGTGGTAGGCAAAGTCACTGTTTTCTCCGCCTTCCGAGGCGTTTGGGGTGGAAACTGCCAATGCCGCAGTATTTTCCCGAACATCCTCAAAAAAGGGGAAGGCAAGTGCCAGGGCCCAGCCAGCCTCCGCCGTTTCCAGCCAGTAAATCCCATTCCATAATTTATCATACTGGAGAATAGGTCCCCATGGGGTTTCTACCGGAACTGGGAATTCTCCGAAATACTCCGGGCAGACCTCCATCCCCCGCACACGGTCTTCCGCCAATGATTCTCCATCCGGCAGCGGGATACCCTGGTCCACAAGGTACTTGTGGATCTCACAGGTTACAACCCATCGAGGCTTATTGAAATAGTCCTCTGTGCTATACATCAAGATTTCAGGGACTTCCTTTGACGGTGTTCCGTAGCCCTTCGCTTCATCTGAAATAGCTGGAGAATTTTTCAATACAACGATATATTCTGTGCAGAAGTGCCACGGTGGCACTGGTCCATTTCGGATTTGGTAAATGCCCGGGCACAGCTCTTCTTGGGTGCGAATAGGACCATACTCCTTTTCATAAGCATAGACATCGAAAGGAAGTTCCTCTTTTATGACCTGCCTGGCAGTTGTATTTCCTTTATTAAGATCGTTGGACAGTTGTATCATATTCTTCCCTCCTAAGTAAACGTTATCGGACTGCGTTCAATTATAGAGGCCGCGGCTTAAATGGTGAGAAAAGCTGTGGGACATCCAGTTCAATTCGGAGATCCCGAATTAGCCGCATACGGGTCGTTTGAATGTGCCGCTGTAGCCGTACACGGTCCCAGCCCAGCTCTTCACAGATACTACCATAGCTGCGCCCTTCCAGACGCTGACGGAGGATGTACAGGTCCTTCTGTGTGACGTAGCCCCTGATAGATCTGGCAGGAAGCTTGCCTCGTTCCCAATCTAGCTGGCAAAGCTCGTCATCGGATGGCAACTCTTGTAGCAATTCCGACAGTTTGGTGTAACCTGTCATTGTTTGACTGATATGGAGCAACCGGCGAAGTGCAGGAATATCAATATCGATGTAGTTTGGTACTCCAGTCAGCAGACAATTTCGCGTCCTGCGTGACCAATAGGCTACCTGGCTGATGGATGCTTGGAGTTTATCCGCAATTTCACTCAATTTAAATCCTTCTAGCCGAAGATTCAGCACCTCTAATCCAAACTTTGAAATGCCGTTGTTCACAGGATGCTTTGGATTGAAAAACAGTTTGGAAAGAATATCGTCAGACGGGATATTACGCAACAGATCCGAAAAATGAATGGCTTCCCCATGTGCTGCTTTTTCCAATAGTTGATCCATATTCCCCTTCTTTCACACAGAGACGCGACGAATGTTCATAAAATGACTTGGTTGTTAAGATACAATTAACGGCAATTTACGATGTATAAAAAAGCCTCTATAATCGCAAGAAAATAGAGGTGGTTTAATGGGAACTGAAAAGAGCACATTAGCGATTGAGATTGGACGCCGCATTGCGGAGCGGAGGAAGCAGCTTGGACTGACCCAGGCCCAAGCTGCAGAAAAGGCTGGTTTGACCCAGCAGTTTTTCGCCAGCGTTGAAACAGGTGCAAAAAATATTCGCGCAGAAAGCATTATTAAGGTGTCTCGGGCGCTGAACATCAGTGCGGATTTTTTGCTGACAGGAATTGTTACGGATTTGGACCGTCATCAGGTAATGAAAATGCTGGAGCCTTTGGATGAAAGACAGTTTCTGGAGATTCAAAATATCATCCGAGATATCCTGAAGTTCGGCGGATGTCCACCTGAAATCTGACGCGTGCAGAACCCTTATTACCGCTTAGAAGATTATCCGCAAAGCAACAAAAATTACTGTATAAATAATATATATTATAATTATATCAAATGGAACATCCTCGATCAAGTATATAAAATAGTAAGCGGAGGGGGATGTTGTGACAGAAGAATTTTCTGAATACTATATCAATATCGGCCTGAAGGTCTCATATTTTCGTAAGAAGGCAGGCTTAACGCAAGAACAGCTTGCAGAGAAAATGGGTGTGGCAACATCCTTCATTGGGCAGATCGAGGCCCCGAACATTGTGAAGGCTATCAGCTTAGACACGCTCTTTCGTATTGCAAAGGTATTGGATGTAATGCCATATAAATTTTTGATTATGGATTGATGGCATAACTGTTATTGCCATTATATCTTACCATTTCCGAAAAGTCCATAAAAAGTCTATCCGATTATGAACAAACAGGTAAACTGAAGACGATACTTATGGACAGGGGTGTGCAGAGATGGATACGCAAAAACTAGTCTCTATGCGCATTCAACAACTCTGTGCAGAACATGGATATAACATCAATTCTTTGGCCCGGCAAGCCGGTATTCCTCCTACGACTCTTAAAAATATCATTTATGGTAAAAGCCATAATCCGGGCATTGTGACGATCAAACTTATCTGCGATGGCCTTGGGATATCAATTTATGACTTCTTTGATAACAGCCAATTTAAGAGTAAAATTCCAGAGGACGTAGACTGAAGCGGGAAGGTTGCGTATATTTTCCAAAAAAGTTTACTGGAAGCTCCCCATGCCTTTCAAGGGCATGGGGAGCTTTTGAGTTAAATTCATGCAGAACCCTTATATAGTCCTACATCTCTGATTGCATTTGCGGATTCCACATTGCCGGTTCTGTGTTTTCCGCTGCCACCAGGGAGCATTGCCCGTCGGCATCTACGAGCTTGAGGCCGTATTCATCTAATAACATCTGCTGAATGTCTTGAACAGAAATTTCGCCGTCCGCGATCTCTTCATTCATAGCCGCCGCCCGCTGGAGCACAATTCGAAGTTCCTCCGGAGGAATAATTTTTTCCCGAATCATTGGCTCTGCGATGATTGCAAATGCCGCAGAGACAGCATTTGCGGTTGCCGTGCGGATAAAATGCGTCAAATCACCCTTGGTATGAATCGCAGAGGAGGATCGCTGGAGCGATAAAGAGACACCAGTCAGCTCCCGGATCTTAACAAGCTCCTGCTCCGTCTCTTCAAAGGTATGGATCTGAGTGGGGGCTTGGTCTATCTGTTGCCAGATATCCAGCAGCTTTCCTGTGGTCATTCCCCCCAAATTGGATAGTGCTGCCAGGAGAACCGCCCACGTCTGCAAGACCTTGCCGTTGGCGGCTTGATTTTTGATTTGCTCCAGATTATAATCCCCTGGACCAACCGGGACTCTGTTGGGATTGACTTTTTTTCGGCTCATGGAAGGACTCTTCTTGGAATTACTTGCGTTGAAAAAGGTTCGATGCAAAGGAAGTGCTATACTACCTATCTGGCACAACTGGAATGCAACCTTATTTTCTGCCGTATTCGACGGGAAATATTTGAGCACTACATGTAGAAAAGAAGATAAACCTAATATAATGATTATACTAAGCTTTGTACAGAGTCAAATTTGATTCTGAGAGAAGAAACTTCGGACAATATAAAATCAGTTTTCAGCATAACACCTGAGTGACCGCAGGCAGACGCATAAATGTTCTACGCTTTATCTTCGCTGAAATTGTAGCGATTCTTCCTGGTCATTCTCCCTTCTTTCCACCAAAATTTTTCCCTCCCGCAGTAAGATAAGAATTATACCTTGCGCGTGGGCGCTGCCCGTGCTAAACTAAACCCACCAATGATCCCGCAGATATTGTTCTGAAAACTGGTGATAGGCATGACACCTAGAGATGTATTTGAAAAGACGTTGCATTTGACAGACACTGGAGTGATTGAAGCTTTGTCGGATGCCTGCACCCCGCTGCATCTGGCGGCGGGGGACTTTCTGATTCGAGAGGGAGAGAAGCCGACAGTAGTGCCGTTTCTGCTCAAGGGGATCGTACGGGGATTTCTCTTCGATGTTAATGGCCGGGAGATTACAGACTGTTTTGCCGTTCAGCCTGGAATCCCAGTGATGACCTCCGCGGATCTGCAGGCGCCGTCGCCCCTTTCCGTGGATGCCATGGTGCCCAGTGAGTTCCTGACCATCCCGATTCCGGAGGTGCAGCGCCTTCTGGAGCGGTACCCGGTGCTTCAGCAACTCTACCATCGACTGCTGATCGAATCCTTCTCCATGCACTGGGAGATGAAGCTGACACTGTGCCGGGATACTGCCATGCAGAAATACCAGTGGTTCCTGCGGAAGTATCCCGGGCTTGTGGACCAGATCAGCAACAAGTGCATTGCCTCATTTTTGGGAATGACACCAGTGACGCTGAGCAAGCTCCGGCGGATCCTGCGCGAAAAAGAGAATCCGAAAGCATAAAAGAGGGCTCCTCAGGAGTCCTCTTTTTTTCTGGGAATCCCCTGCCAATTATTCTAGAATAATGCGGCATCCCCTCGGACTTGCTATAATTTCATCAAGCGGTGAAACACTGCCAAGTGAGTCAGGAGAGGAGATGCGGAGAATGTTTTGTCCCAAGTGCGGCAAGAAGAACGACGAGGACGCAAAATACTGCGCCTATTGCGGAGGGGAGATCGTGGACACCCAGCCGGAGGAGGTCTCGCCGGGCCAGTTCCTGCGGAACCGGCTGGAGGTCTTTTTCTGGGGCGATGCCCGGAAAGGGGGCGCTGCGGCGAAGAGTTTCCTGGTGAGGCACCGGAAGGCATTGGTGGCCTGTGCAGTTGTAGCGGTTGTCCTCGTGGGCGGGGTTTCTACTTTGCGCGCCCTGTTCAGCCCCGAGCGGAGCGCAAAGCGATTCTTTGAGAACTACATGAGCGGGGACTGGGCGGCGATTTACCAGGAGATCGACCTGCCAGAGGGGGAGATGCTGGATGAGGCCCACTTCCTCCAGGTGGCCGAAGCGTGGGAGCCTTCGGAATATCTGGACTACCAGATGGAGCCGCTTGGCCAAGCGGATGAGGACAGCCTCTATCTTGGCTATCGATTTACATACTCCGCCACGGGAAGCTCGACACCTTCCCAGCTGGATGTAACTTTGGTCCGCACAGGCAAGACCGCGCTGCTGTTTGATACCTACAAGGTCTCTCTGGAGGGTCTGGTGGCGGAAAACTGCACAGTGACTATCCCGGTGGGGGCCACGCTGCTGCTGGACGGCGAGGCGCTGGAGGCAGAGACAGAGGTGGAAGGCACACGCCAGATCTGCCGGCTGCCCCAGATGTTCGCCGGCATATACACCATCGGACTTCAGCATCCGGTCTACCAATGTACGGACATCACGGAGTATGTGAGCAGCGGCGTCTCCTATGACCTGGCGGACAGCTGCACTGTGAAAGCCTCTGCCTTGCAGGACGATGCCTACGGCAATGTGACGGCATATCTCTCCGCTCTTTTTGCGGCGTCTCTGGACGGCGGGACGCTGGAGAGCACCGAGGTCCCGGTCTCTGGTGAGGCCATGAGAGATGCTGCGGAGGATTTCCGGGATTTCCAGGACGATTGTGCGTCCTATGCCTCCCGCTATGGCCATTTCCAGCTGACGGATGCAAAGCTGGAGCGATGTAATCTGGATACCGGCAATGGAACGGTGGACTGCGAGTTCTCCTATGAATGTATGCGGCAGGGGCTGGAACCGACAGACCTGCCCACGCCGTTCTCCGGCTCCGCCGAGATGACGGTGGCCTTCCAGGACGGGACATGGCAGCTGATGGGCTTCCGGGTCTACAATATCTATTGAGAAAGGGAGGAGAGAACCATGGCGTACTATTGTGTCAAATGCGGCCGGAAACTGCCGGACGGCGCAATCTGCCCCTGCCGGATCCGGCGGGGCGCTCCCCGGCAGGAGGACGGCCGGTCCGTCCAGAGCGGCGTGTCCTTTCAGAATATCCTGCGGCTGAACGATCCGGACTATGACCGGAATACGGACTACTATGAGCGGGGGAAACAGATCGTCCCGGACTTGGTGGCCCCCTGTGAAAATGAGATCCCCATCCGGCAGTACCATGTGGTGGACATCCGTTCCCGCCTCCAGGGCCTGTGGGCGGAGGGACGGATTATGGTCACCAACAAGCGGCTGCTGTTCCGGGCCTCCGGCCGGTCCTTCATCGGCCGCACCAGAGTGGAGCAGGAATACGAGCTGGACGAGATCTCCGGCATCAACATCTCTCACGGAGTGCGGTTCAGCCTGTTCGACTTCTTCAACAGCTTTCTGCTGGCGGCGCTCTGCGGCGCACTGGTGTACCTGATTCTGGGGCAGGAACCGGCATGGCTCCTGCCGTTGCTGCTGACCGCCGGCTGCATTGCGGGAATGTATTTCCTGGGCAGAAAGTGCCACCGCTGGAAGCTGGTGCTGAGTACCGCCGGTGCCATGAGCACGGTGAAGCTGCTGCTTTGGGCGCAGGTCGGGCAGCACACGATCCTCGGCGGCCTGTTCACCGTAGCCATGATCCTGCTCTTTATAGCGGCACTGATTTTCCTGTTTATGAGCGGCATGAAACCGGTTGTCAGCCTGGCGGTCATGTGCAAGGCCGGAACGGATGTGGCCATCGGCTACCAAAGCATGCAGAACTTCCGGCTCCAGACGGCGCAGGAGCTTTTGCCTACCGCAGAGACGGAGACTGCCATCCAGGAGGTGGGTGCCATTATCAACGATATTCAGCGCATGGGAGACTACGGTATCAAAAAGTGGCGGAGCGCGGCGCAGGAGGCGCAGACGGTATGAGATACGCCGTGGCCATTGGGTATCCCCTGCGCCTGTATGTGGAGCGGGACCGGGCGGTGCAGGAGATAGAGCGCCAGGACTGCCGGGTCACCCTCTCTTCGGAGCAGGCCATGCAGTGGGGCGGCTTCTCTATGTGGCGGGAGCTGCGTGAGGAGGAGAAGCCGGCGGCGGAGGCGCTGACGGCGTTGGGGGCCGCAGCATCGGGAGACAGCGCGGAGGAGGTGCTGTCCTCCCTGGCACAGTGTGTCCCCGTGCGGCAGGGCTTCTGCCTGCCGGCGGAGGAGGGGGCCGCCATCCAGCTGGGGGAGGAGCAGATCCTGCTCACCGGGTTTCAGGAGCGGCTTTGGCTTGCGGCCAACGGGCGGCACACCCTGGGGGCGATCCTGAAGGGGATGAATCTGTCCTGGCGGAGCGAGCCGCCGGAGCAACAGGAGCTGCTGATGGAGAATATCCTGGGACTGGCATCTTCCGAGCTCTGCTATTTTCGATGAGGAGGCGGGACGATGGGACACAAGTGGCTGGAGGCTTTCTCCAAAGCGGTGACCTATCTGGGCAGCGGCGTGACGGCCCTAACAGGGACCATGCAGGCCGCTCAGCAGCAGGAGCAGATCGACGCCGCCTGGGCGGCACTGCTGCATACGCCGGATGCGGCCGTCGTGTCAGAGGCATCCACTCCGCAGGCCGCGCCGATGGATGAGCTGCGGGACTATCTGGAGCAGGCGGGGATCACCGCCCCGGTGCCGGAGTCAAGAGGCCGGGAGCGGCCGGAGGCTCAGATAACGGCTCCCCAGGCGTCCTTGGCCCAGGAGGAGAAGGCCGCACCGTTCGGGAAGGACAGTGGAGCACCGGCAGGGGAGAAGCCCTGGGAGATCGCCCCGCCGGCTGAGACGCTGTACAACGCAGTGCAGGATATCGGCGGCGGCTTGACCGGCGGAGACATCGCCGAGGCGCAGGAGCGGGCGAAGGAGCTGGACGAGGTGGTCCATGGCGGTCCCTTATACGGAGAATACGCAGATTTGACGCCTCTCCTCCCCAATAGGGAGCCGATTTTTCTGCCCAAGTCCCCTGAGGGTGTGCCGCCCAAAATTCCCCCCTATGTGGAAAAGCCGCTGGCTTTGCCGCCTTCTAATGGGACACCGTCCCAAATGCTCGCTGGAGACGGAGGAGATCACTTCCAGGGGACTTATACGCTGGAGCCCAATCAGACCTATACCGCCAACGGTGCGACGTATCACACAGATGAAAGCGGCGCGATCCAGTCCTGGTCCGCCACACTCACCGGACCCCAGCAGGCGGCGCCCCGGTCACTCAGCCATCAGAAAAACCTGCCGGGAAAGCTGGAGGGAGACCATGCCGGCCATTATCTGGCGGCCTCCGAAGGCGGCTCCGGGCTGGCCGACAATCTGGCGCCTATGGACGCCAAGGTCAACACCCGGGATTACCGGGCCTTTGAGAGGGAGAACCACAAGCTCCTAGAGGAAGGATACGCCGTGCGGCTGGAGGGTTCCAGCCACATGGGGAGCTCCGAGCTTCGACCGGACGGCATTATGGTAACCCGCAGTGTCTACGACTCCGACGGCAATTTGGTGGACCGGGAGCACTTCTCCTGGACCAATACGGATATGAGCAAATATCAAGACAACGATTTCGGGGACCCCTCCGTCCCCAATGCCATGGATGAATCTCTAGACAAGGCGGGGATGACGCGGGAGGAGATCGCGGCGCTGGAGGAGGTTGAACAGGAGCCGGCCAAGTCCGGAAAACAAATGGAAACGGCAAGCCAGAGCCAGACCGGAGCAGCTTCGGACGGGCAGGCGGAGCGGACGGATGACAAGACGGATGACGCTGGGAAGCAGCCTGAGCGGAACACCTCCGAGGCGGAACAGAACCAGCGGGAGCGCCAGGAGGGCGAGGACCCGGAAGGGGCAGAGGACGCCTCCGGTCAGGAGACAGACAACGGGCAGAAGACCCGCCAGCCGGAGCAGAGAAGCTGCGAGGGGGAGCAGACGCCCCCTGATGAGAACAAGACTGGGGACTGGCGAAAATCGGAACAGAACACACCGGGCAGCGGCCGTGAATCACCGGAGCGGAAGAATGCCGGGAAGGATCAGACGCCTTCCGGAGAACAGACCGAGGAGTCCGGGAAGAAAAGCACCGGCCAAGAAGAGCCGGAGGCCGACCAGAAGCAGCCGGATCAAAGCCAGGAGGCAGAGCATCTCTCCCAAACGGCCAGAGGGAAAACGGCGGCTCGCAGGGAGGACCAGACCAGCGGACAGAAAGCGGGCAACGATGGACAGCAGGAGCCCTGGAAAAGGAGCGGCGGCCGGGAGGCGGAGCTGCCGAAACAGGCGGATCAGCCGCGGGAGCCATGGCGGCGGAAAGGGCCAGATCAGGACTCCAGCGTGGAAAAGGACGGCCAGGAGGACGGCAGGCAGCCACAGGGAACAGCTCCGGCGCAGACAGAGAAGCCGAATTCCGCACAGGAGAAAGAGCCGCTGCCGGCCCCCGGGGAGACGCCCCAAGAGCCCTGGCGGAAGGAGGACAACGCCAGCAAACCACAGCAGGAAGATCCCAAGGAGGAGTCCAAGGATGAAGAGCCCCCAAATAAGCCCCAGGAACCGCCCAAACAGGAACCGCCTTCCCATGACGACGGACCCACAAACAACAAGGATGGGGGGTATCACTATTGAAAGAGATTGAAGTATTTGACGGCAACACCCTGCACGATTTGCCGGTGGAGTACCCGGTGGGCCACACCCGCTGCGTGCTGTGCGGGCAGGATGCATCGGGGGGCCAAACGTATGTCCGGATGGACGAGGAGCTCCTCAGCCGCCACATGATGCTGCTGGGCGGCATCGGCACCGGCAAGACCAACGCCTTTTACCAGATCATCAGCCAGCTGCGCCGGGGCATGACCGACCAGGATGTGATGATCGTTTTTGACACCAAGGGCGACTTCTACCAGTCTTTCTACCGGCCGGGCGATGTGGTCATCAGCAACGACGCTACGGCCTGCGGCCCGGAGGGGCCGGACTACTGGAATCTCTTCAATGAGCTGGAGCCGGGCGAGGACATGGAGGTGGCCATCAACGAGATCTCCAAGACGCTGTTCGCCCAGCGGCTGAAGAATACCACCCAGCCCTTCTTCCCCAATGCGGCCAAGGATTTGTTCGGCGCGGTGCTGACCCATTTCAGCCGCAACCAGGGCAGCTTCTACTGTGACAACCAGGCCCTGCGCCAGTTCATGGACGCCATGCCCACCGCCCAGCTGCGGGAGATGCTGGAGCAGCATCCGGACCTGCGGGCCATGATCAGCTACATCTACGATGATGCCTCGGGCCAGACCCAGGGCGTGCTGTCGGAGCTGCAGCAGCAGGTGCGGGAGCTGTTCATCGGCAACTTCAAGAAGCGGGGCACCCTCTCCATGCGGGAGCTGGTGCGGCAAAAGGGCGGCCGGATGATCTTTGTGGAGTACGACCTCAGCGTGGGCGAGACGCTGACCCCCATCTATACGCTGTTGTTTGATCTGGCTATCAAGGAGGCTCTCAGCCGCAAGAAGAGCGAGGGCAATGTCTTTTTCGCGGTGGATGAGTTCCGGCTGCTGCCCAACCTCACCCACATTGATGACGCGGTGAACTTCGGCCGCAGCATGGGCGTCAAGTTCATGGTGGGGCTGCAGAACATTGAGCAGATGTATGAGGTCTACGGCCAGGCCAGGGCCCGCAGCATCCTCTCGGGCTTTCTCACCAGTATCTGCTTCCGGGTCAACGACCACACGTCAGTGGGGTATGTGCAGCAGCTCCATGGCCGCAACCGGAAAAAGGAGGTCTACATGGCCGCTGTCCAAGGCCGGGGCATTGTGGAGAACGTCCGGGACGCCAATGTGGTGGAGGACTGGGACATCCAGCGGCTGAGGACCGGCGAGGCCATCATCGGCCTGCCTGGGAGGGAGCCCTTCCGCTTCCAGTTCCTGCGAGCCAAGTAAAGGGGGAAAGGACATGGATACGCAAAAGCGCCCGGTGCTCCGGGTCCTGAACGCCCTGATGGCCTGCCTGGGCGTGGCGGCCGGCGGGCTGGTGATCTGTGGGTTGCTGTTGGCCTACGTCCCGACTCCCACGCCAACGGAGGGAGATGTGGATGCGGGCTGTCCCGCTGGAGCAGAATCGTCAGAGGGGGTGGATGCGGATCAATCCAGTGAGATAGGGGCATCAGATGAAGATCAGCATTTACTGGAAAAATATGAAGAAGACATCGCATCCGGAACCGCCACTGCGGAAGCTTATCTGGGTCTTGCGGAATACTGGATGGACCGTGGAGATGCAGACCGCGCTGAACAGGCGCTCCGACAGGGATTGGAAGATACAGACGGTGACGCAGACATCGGAAAAGCCCTGGAGGAACTGACCGGAGAGCCGATAGCCGAGGCCGCTTCCGCCAGAGAACTTCGGCGAGATACTTACGATGAGGCCGGCGGCCTGCTGTGGTCCCACGTCTACCAATACGACGACCAGGGACAGCTGAGCGGTGTGACCTCTTATAATGCCGCTGGGGAACAGACCGGGTATGTGGACATACTCTATGACACCGATGGCCGGCAGATCCAGTCTTACAGTTGGATAAGCAGCATTGGTGAAGGGGGCGGAACAGTCGATCCCGTTATTTACCGATATGACGCCGCAGGAAGGTTGGAACGGGAAGAACTGTACTTCGGCGGTGATGAAATGGACCTCTATGTTGTTTCTCAGTATGACCAGGCAGGGCGGAAGATTCGTTCTGACAGTTATGACCCGGGTGGTACGCTGATGTCATATTTGATGTATGAATACGATGAGAGCGGGAAGACGACGCAAGAGGAATGTTACGCACCGGATGGGACCCTTGAGAATTATTCAGTTTGGGCCTATGACGCGGAAGGAAAAACGACAGAGTATATCACTTACCATGCAGATGGAGAGGAAGAGGCCCGGACAACCTATACCTATGACGAGTCCGGGAATATGGTTCAGATGGAGAATTGGGATCTCCAGAAAAAGACCGTCACCTATATCCAATATGAATGAGAGGGAGATCAACATGATCGTATCAGCACAAGGAGATGACGGCCAGTGCGAACGCTTGTAAGGAGTCTCAATATTTTGATCACGGTTCTGGCGTCCTGCGTACTGGGGCTGGCGCTGTACGGTGTCCTGCGGCCGCCGGCGGCGGTGTCCGCCACGGAAGTGCTCCATACGGAGGAACTGGCGCAGGTCCCGGACCAGGAGACCACGGATGGGGAGAACCAGGCGGGAGACCTGTGGCAGCAGGGACTCGAACAGACGGAACAGGGAAACTGGGCGGCGGCCATTGACGATCTGGAGGGGGCCCTGGAGCAATCTCCGGAGACGCCGGAGCGGTACCTGCTGCTGGCGCAGGCCTACCGGGAAGCAGAGCGGGACGATGACGCCGCGGAGGTGCTGCGGCGGGGCATGGAGGCCACCGGTTCGGAGGAGCTGAGGCTGCCGCTGAAAGCGGTGGAGTCCACCCTGGAGATGCCGGAGGACCAGCGGACCTGTCTGGACGCGCTCTACCATGCGGCTTCGTCCGGAGAGGAGGCGGCGTTCTCCGCTGCGCTTGAGGACTGGGAAAACGGACTGGAGGTGCGGGACGAGGAGGGGAACTACACCCAGAATCCCCTCTGGGCCGAGACAGGAAACCTGGCATGGGACGGCGAGCGGCTCTGGTCCGATTATACCGGCACCAGTCTTTTGCTCTGGGGTACCAGCATTTTCTATGGGGAGATCTCTGAGAATGTACCCGACGGGGCGGGCAGCTGTGCCACAGTCCATACCTGGTATCCGGACAGCGGCGCTGTGGGCTACCTACGACTGGATGGCCAGTGGGAAAACGGCGTGGCGGTCGGAGAAGTGGCGTTCCACGACCGGTTCACCGATGCTGCGGACACCTTTACAACATACGACATGACGGCCACGCTGGACGGGACGGCGGAAGAGGTGATCGTCCGTGGAGAGGTCACGATGCAGCTGCCTCGGAATAGCACCATCCATACCTTCCAGCTCACCATCCAGGACGGGGCTCTTCGTCAGGAACCCTTCCGCAATGGCGTCGTGTCCTGCTCCGCCCACTCCGGTTGCGGGGTATATCTTGCGGTGGGAGACGATTCGTTTTCCATGCGCTATCAGAATCCATATCCCTGGGGGAGGGAGAGCCCCTATCAGGAGCCATGGCTGTTCCTCAACTTCTCCTATGGGTATTGAGAAAAACGCCCTGACGGGCCATTGCCGGGTGAGACTGTATATTTTAATGATGGATAGGAAGTGACAGATATGCGATGCTGCCAATGTCAAAAGGAGCTGCCGGACGGCGCGCTCTTCTGCAAATACTGCGGTGCCAGACAGACGCCCCAGGAGGCGGGGGAAGCGCGGAAAGAGGCGCCGCAGGCCGAGACGATCCAGCCTGTGCACCAGCCGACGGCGTCTCCGGTCGTTGAGCGGGAAATGCCTCGGGCTGCCGCGGTGGGAGAAATGGAAGAGCCACCTGTCCCGCTTGCAGAGAGAACCGAGGAATGTCTCCCAGAGGATATCGCCCTGGAGACCGCTCCACAGGCGGGGGAAGCCGTGAGCACCTTGGCGGAGCCGGAGAGAGAACCGGAAGTACCTCCAGATCTGACGGCGGCCGGGGAGACAGAGGCACAGCCGGAGCTTCCGCCAGAGGAAACCGCCTCGGCAGAGGCGGGGGAATCGCCGGTGCCGGCAGCCGCTCCCGCACCTCCGGACCCAGAGATCCGCTTCCGGGACGTCCCGGAGGAGGAGATGGAGCAGCCGGCCCGACCGGAACCGGAGGACCTGGTCTTTGACTTGGAGCAGATTTTACAGAAGATCGCGTCAGCTGATGCCGTGGAGCCAAAATCCGGAGAGACCACCCTTTCTGTCGAGAAGGAGGTGCCCCTCTGGTTCGACCCTGACGAGGTGAGCCAGCCCGCTGCTTTGGGTGAGAACGCCGAGCCGGATCCAGAGACCGTGCCGTTGAAGTCCAACCACGATGTCACACCTGAACAGGGAGAAGCGGCGGCAGCGCCTACGGAGCTGGAAGTCGAGACTGGCGGAGAGCCGGCAGAACCTCCGGTTCGGGAGATTCCTGCCGCAGAGCAGACAGTGCCCTCTGATGCGGAGCCGCCTCCAGCGGCCAGAATCGAGGAGACGCCTGCATCAAAACCGGAGACAGAGTTGCCTGCAGCAGAGCAGAAAGAGGATGCGGCAGTTCTGGCAAAGCAGACCTGGCTTCATGCGGAGCAGAAGGATCCCTTGCCTGTGGAAGAGTACTGTCCTGAACAGCGCGAGAAGTCAACCGCGCCCACTGGATCAAAGCCGCAAGGTGTTTCGGGTGAACCTGCGGCGGAAGCGTCTAAAAAACGGGAAAAGAAGCCGGCGCTGCCCATACTCTGGCGGTTGGCAGTCATTGGCGTGGAACTGGGCGTGATTGCGTATTTGAGTGTTCGCCTATTTTTCTGATGGCATTAAGGTTATAAAAAGTACGGGCATGACTCCTGAAAGGGTGTCATGCCCGTACTTTTCTAATCTCACAGAGTTTGTTCGATATGGTGTCATAATAGTAGGTATGTTCGGAATCATGCAAAAGTATCTGGGAACTATCATCATCTCACTTTAAGGTTATAATGCTCCAAGGTCCTTTCTTGACGCGATTGACTTGACAGTTTACAATGCGTACAACTAAAATAATAGGGGGAGGTGGCAATATGGCCTTTTGGTATGATCTGCGACGTCGACTTTTTCAGGATCCAGACAGAGGCGCCCATCCCAGGCAGCCATATGCCTTGGTGGATCGGCAGATGTACTCCGCTGCTAGTAGTGATAATATGCGGCCCCGGATCGTGATCTGTGCGCCGGATCGGCTCGAACAGACAGAAGACATTGTGGATCAGCTGCAGAGCGGCAGCTCCGTGCTGCTCAATCTGGAGACAAGCCGTCGCGACATTGCCAGACGGCTGCTGGATTTTATCGCGGGAGTGGCATATCACAATGACAATCAGGTCCGGCGGGTTGCTCCCTCCGCGTACCTGATCCTGCCGTATGACGCGGAGGTCGAGGCTGACGGATACGATAACCGATATTGCGGCTGATTTTCCCCACCGCTGTTGAGCGAGATATATAACGGGCTTCCTGCCTGGGTGCTTCACCCCCGGCAGGAGGCCCGCTTTTTTCTTCTCGAATTGCCGCTGATGCGGCTCAACCGAGCCGCATTTCAGCAAGCAGTTCCATCAGCATCGGCATGGACGTATAGCTCTCCGAAAGATCCTCCACTCTGTCTTTATCCGCTTGCGTCTCATCCCGCTCGTTCAGTTCCATTTGAATCTCCCCCTCCTCAAACTTCTCCTATGATACCATGTTCGTGAAAGGCGCACAAGAGCTGTAACGGCCCTCTGATAAAAAGACTACCAGAGCCGGAGCTGTGTACCACCGTCAGCCGCCGCGGCGTGCAGCTCCGGAGGAATGGCATGGAGAATGTCGGCTGTAGCAGAGGCGTCTTCCAGCCATGGCCGCAGCGTGCTATGGGTCAGCACCACAGGCATTCGGTCATGGACCGGCTGCATGGAGGCGTTGGCAGCTGTGGTCAGGATCGTATAGCAGGGGAACCCGTTCCGCAGTGTCCATAGGCCGGCCATATAGAGGGCGGGCCCTCCGGACAGCGTGAAGAAAAAACGTTGTTTCGCAGTATCCCCCTCAAAAAAGCCCGTGGACGGCACCACACACCGGCGGGCGGCGAGGCTCTCTCGAAACAGGGGCTTCTCAGCCGCAGTCTCCGCCCGCGCATTAATTACCAGCGGGCCTGCCGTCCGATAGCCCCAGGACATGAGCTCCGGTACCATGCCGCTCTTGCCGGCCAGCAGCACGGGGGCCGTGGCAGTTGGACGGATCTCGCCTGGCTGCCAGGCGCCTGCGCCATACTTCTGGTCAATCATTTCGGTGATCCGCTGAATTTCCTCACATTGCTCTGCAGAGAATTGATACCGTCCACACATCCTTTTGCTACCCCTATCACATAAAAATCAAAGTTAGTATATCACAAATTGATGTGTCTGCCAGGCATCTTTCACGCTCTGGCAGAAATTTCCCCTTGACTGATTAGAACATTTGTTCTACTCTAAAATAAAGACGGGAGGGACAATTTCTGCGTGGAGGGGGTGTAAAAATGCGCCATATTCTGCATTGCGATATGAACGCCTTTTACGCATCTGTGGAAGTCCAGCGGCATCCGGAACTCCGGGGAAAGCCTGTCGCTGTCTGCGGCAGCCAGGAGGAGCGGCACGGGATTGTCCTGACTGCCAACTATGTGGCAAAGCCAAGGGGGGTCAAAACGGGCATGGCCGTCTGGCAGGCCAGACAGGTCTGCCCGGATCTGGTGATCCTGCCGCCGGATATGGCGGAATACATCCGGATCAGCCGCTATGCCCGGGAGATCTATGAGGATTACACCGATCAGGTGGAGCCATTCGGCCTGGACGAGAGCTGGCTGGACGTGACGGGGAGCGCGGGCCTGTACGGCTCCCCCATGGCCATCGCCCAGGAGATCAGCAATCGCATCAAAACGGAGCTGGGCATCACGGCTAGCATCGGGATCGCCAACAACAAGGTGACGGCCAAGCTGGGCAGCGATTACCGGAAGCCGGACGCCATCACCCGAATTGAGGCAGATAACTACAAGGGAGTTGTCTACCCTTTGCCGGTGGAGGACCTGCTGTACGTCGGCCCGGCCACCAGCCGGAAGCTCCGGGCCGTGGGGATCTGCACCATCGGACACCTGGCAAAGTGCCCGGTGGAGTTTCTGGAGCGTCGGCTGGGGAAAATGGGGGGCATCCTGCATATGTTCGCCAATGGCCGGGATGTGTCACCGGTCCAGCGCAGTGACCACATCCCCAACATCAAATCCGTTGGCAACAGCGCCACTACGCCCCGGGATCTTGTGAGCGAGGCCGATGTTCAGCTGATGCTGCTGTTGCTGGCAGAGAGCGTCTGTACTCGGATGCGGGAGCTGGCCTCCCGCTGCACCGTGGTAGAGATCTATGTCCGTGACACGGAGCTCCGCTCCTATTGCCGACAGAAGAAGCTTCCCCGTCCGTCCTGCTCCAGCCAGGAGCTGGCGGAGGTTGGGATGTCCCTGTTCCATCAAAACTATGACTGGGCCCGGCCGGTGCGAAGCATCGGCATCCGGGGCGCCGGCCTGGTGGAGGCCGCGGAGCAGCAGCTCTCGCTGTATGCCGACGACCAGCGGCGGGACAAGTGGGAGCGGATCGACAGGGCAGTGGACTGGCTGCGGGAGCGGTACGGCTACATGAGCGTTCGCAGGGCTATGGTGTGCATGGACCCGCTGCTGGGCAGGATCAATCCCTATGACGATCATACCGTCCACCCGGTGGGCTATTTTGGAGGGTGACATGGAGGATAAACGGGAAAAGCGATATGTTCCGGTGGTGGTCCGGTTCGACACCAGCGGGAGGATGCGTCCCCTTGTGATCGAATTTGACGAGGGACACAGATATGAGGTGGAAGTTGTCCTGGACGTAAAACGCCGGGCCTGCGAGCGGGTCGGCGGCGTGGGGGACCGGTACACCTGCCGGATCAAGGGGCAGGAAACGTATCTGTGGATGGAGAAGGGGAAATGGTTTGTGGAGGCGAAGAGATAGGGCGGCAACTCTGTTAGGATACGCCGTGTTTTACTAATACTTAAAGCAAGGGCGGTGCAATGTAGCACCGCCCTTGCTTTATGATTGTTGTTTCAGAACCTATTTCTTTGGATAAGGTTTTCGAACTAGTGTTCGCCCGAGGATATAATCTGTGGATGTACAATAGAAGTCAGCGAGAATTTCTAGCCGTTCAACAGGAATCGGACGTACTCCGCTTTCATACTTCTGGTAATACTGGAGCGTAGTCCCCAGGATCTTGGCAACATCCTGTAGGGTCATATCATGGTCTTCTCTTAAATCCCGAAGTCTCAGTTTGTTCAAAAATATCACCTACTAAATCAGACATGTTGATGCTAACACGAATGAGTAGGCAAAAGCCCTGTATTAGCCATATATGGCTAATACAGGGCACACTATTTTTGGGGGTAAGGTTTTTTTACTGGGGTCCGTCCCAAAAGATAATCCACAGATGTCTGATAAAAGTCCGCAAGAATCTCTAAGCGATCTACTGGAATCGGGCGTTTACCACTTTCGTACTTTTGGTAATATTGATAGGTTGTCCCCAAAATAGCAGCAACATCTTTTTGAGTTAAATCACGATCTTCTCGCAGATCTCTAAGCCGTGTTTTGCTACTCGTAATATCACCTACTTTTTGGTGATATTACCATGCTTGAGCAGAATAAATTGTAAATTTAGCCACAAGTGGCTATATTGACAGTAGCCATTATTGGGTATACAATATAAATAGCCATAAATGGCTAATTTTACTTATTGCCAGAGTAGTGAAATAGGGGGGCGGGAAGAGCACATCTGAAAAATTCTGGAAATTAATATCACATGTAGGTAACCCTGCATATTCGATCAGGACCTTATGCAGCGGTGTTTTAACGCTTTTCCCGGAAGAATCTGTTTGGAAGGCGCAAAGATATAACTCACCACCTGTCTGAGGCGTCACCAGAACTGATCCAATTTTACGAAGATCGCGCCAGAGGCGGCTGCGGCCTGATTTTCACGGAATTTACCCGGGTGGATGAAACTAGCGGCGCCTGTAATCCCAATCAGCTCTGCATCGTTACCCGTAAACATATACGCAGTGTACAGCGCATGGCGGACCAGGTCCACCGTCACGGCGCCAGGATCTTTGCTTAGCTCCACCATGACGACCAGGAGGCCCCGCCTGCGCTGAATGACGGGAAGCAGCCTATGGGTCCCAGTGCCATCCTCAACAAAGTAAACAGATTGGCCTCTACAGAGATGACCAAAGAGGAGATCAGCTATATCTTGTCATTATTATATACGCAAAAACACGTACATATATACGAATCAATTCGCGTATAAGTACAGCGACATTCAAAATAAGGAGGCTTTTCTATGAAGAAGCTTCGCTTCGCAGTTCTGGGTGCCGGCGCTGGCGGCCAAACCATGGCGGCATTTCTTACGGACAAGGGATACCCCGTTCGCCTGTACGACCACAATCTTACACGGATTCAGCAGTTGCAAACTCTCAAGACAATCCGTGTGACCGGAAAATGGACCTGTCAGGGAACACCAGAGCAAATTACCGATTCCCTGCCGCAGGCGCTGGATGGTGCAGACATCATTCTGGTGGTCACCACCACCGATGCTCACAGCGCCATTGCTCGTCAGTGTGCGCCATATCTGCGGGATGGACAAATCATCCTGCTTAACCCTGGGCATGTGGGCGGCGCACTGGAGGTCCGGCATATTCTTCTGGAGGAGCTTGCCTGTTCCGCCCGCGTGATCATTGCTGAAACCGGAGACTTGATGTTTGCCTGCCGTATGGTGCAGGAAGGGGAGATCTTTCAATCCGGCATCAAGCAGCATGTGGCTGTGGCCGCGCTTCCCGCATCAGATACGCCCCGTCTGATGGAAGTTTTGGGACCGATTTTTCCCTCTCTTCATCCCGTGGACAGTATTTTGGAAACGGGCTTTGAGGGCGGCGGCGCCATGCTTCACCCCATTCCCAGTCTGATGAATCTCAACCGTATGGACCGTGCCCAGGACTATGACTACTACATAGACGGCATCACCCCCAGCATTGCCCGTCTGGTCAGCGCCTGCGACTGTGAACGGCTGGCCGTGTGCCGGGCACTGGGACTGGAAGTGTCCTCCCTGGTTGCCTCCCTGCAGAAAATCTACGGCCTGGAACAAACGGATCTTTATGACCTGCTTCAGCACAACGCAGCCTACCGGGGACTCAAGAGTCCCATGAATCTGGAGCACCGCTTCATCATTGAAGATCTGCTCTGCGGCATTGTACCGCTGGCCTCCATCGGCGCGGAGCTGGGCGTGGAAACGCCGATCATGAATGCGTTCATCGAAATCGGCTCCGTTGTCTGCGGCCGGGATTTCCGCGCACAGGGGCGGACTGCAGAAAAATTGGGATTATCCGGGAAAACACCGGAACAAATTCAGGCACTGATCCGCTAACCGTGTTCATTCCAGCAGTGTCAACGGATCCTGCTGAGTGAAAATACCAAGAGGAACGAAAAAATGGAGGTTGACGACATGAAGAAGATCTTATCCCTGCTTCTGGCCATGGCCACGACCCTCTCTCTAGCAGCCTGCGGCGGCAGCCCCGCTCAGGATCCCCCCTCTGGCAAAGATCCTGCGGATGATACTCAGCAGACGGAAGAAACCAGCGGAATCGATGCCGGTGCCCTTTACGCCATCGGCGGCGGCTCCACCGGCGGCACCTTCAACGCAATGGGCAACCTCTTTGTTCAGTTCTTTAACGACTCGGAACGTTTCGGACAATTCTCCTCTACCGCAACTACCGGCGGCGTCCAGAATGTCATTTTTATGGAAAACGGCACCACAGACTTCGGCATCATAGGCCAGAGCGTGTTTGTGCAGGCCGTGGACGGCACAGACTCATTTGCCGAAACCGGCCCGGACGATAATCTGGTGATTATTGCACCTCTGTACAGCGCCATTTTCCAGCAGTTTGTATCTAAGGATATCCACTCGGAAGCCGATCTCAAGGGCAAGAAGCTCATTGTCGGCGGCCCCGGTTCCGGCGATCTGGCCATTTCGGAGGCTCTGTACGCCGCCATGGGCATGACGTTTGAGGACTTCGAGCCGCTGTATCTGGGCAGCACCGAAGGCGCCGAGACCATGAAGGACGGCCACGCTGACGGCGCCATCGCCCTGACCCAGCTTCCCTTCTCCACCTTCGTGGAGCTGACCAACGCCGACAAGGCGTATCTGATCCCCCTGGAGCAAGATACCATCGACGCCATGTGTGATCCCGGCGATCACTCCTATCCTTCCTATTATCCCGCTGTGATCCCTGCCGATACTTATAAGAATCAGACTGAAGAACTGCCCACCTTCGCAACCGGCACCTATCTGTGCTGCCGCGCGGATCTGGGCGAAGAGCTGATTTATGAGATGACCAAATACATGTGGGAAAACATTGAGCGCCTCAACACCCTCCATGCCGCCGTGGCAGATCTGACCATCGACGCGGTGAAGGACATCGAGGGTATGCCCATCCATCCCGGTGCCCTGAAGTATTATCAGGAGCAGGGCGTCCTGTAAGGGGCTGCGGGTGCCGGCCCCGGAGGATCAGGCGGACCGGCACCCTCCACAACGGAAGGAGGATTTCGTATGAAGCTGTTTTCAAAGAAACCGGCGGAAGCTAAAAGCGGCGCTTCCGGCGCCGCCAGCACAGAACCCCTCAGTGCAGAGCGGGCAGATGAAATCCTGCGGGAATACTCCCCGGAGGATAACGAGCGCCAACTGACCAAATGGGTTGCCCGCGTGGTCAACGTATTTTCCCTGTTCATTTCCCTGTTTCTAGTCTACACGGCGGCGTTCGGCCAGCTGCCGGCCATGCAGCAGCGGTCGCTGTACCTGCTGTGTGCCATGGTGATTTTGTTTTTGGTCTATCCCGCGTTCAGCAAGCACAGCAAAAAGGGCGTGGCATGGTATGACTATCTGTTTGCCGCCGCCTCCTTTGGCTGCTGTTTGTATGCGTTTGTCAACTACGAAGATATTTTGCTTCGCTTCGGTATTTCCAATTCCACCGATCAGTTCGTATTTGTGATTCTGGCCGTGCTGATCTTGGAGGGAACCCGGCGTCTAGTCAGTCCCGCGCTGTCCCTGATTACCCTCATTTTCCTGGTCTATGCCTACTTCGGCAACGTCATGCCGGGCATGTTCCAAACCAAGGCCGGCGGTCTTACCCGCATGGCCGATCACATGTTCATGATTCCCGAGGGCATCTTTGGAAGCCCCCTGGGCACTGCCGCTACATACGTGTCGCTGTTCGTCCTCTTCAGCTCTCTGCTGCAAGGATGCGGCATGGGTGATTTCATTCAGGATGTCGCCCTGGGCCTGACGGGACGCTCCACCGGCGGCCCGGCCAAGGTGGCCGTTATCTCCAGTGCCGCGTTCGGCACCATCTCCGGCGCTGCCGCCGCCAACGTGGTGGGCACCGGCACCTTTACCATTCCCTTGATGAAAAAGTGCGGTTATCCCCCGGAGTTTGCCGGTGCTGTGGAAGCCTGCGCCTCCACCGGCGGACAGCTGATTCCCCCCGTCATGGGCGCCGCCTGCTTTATCATGGCTGAGTACATCGGCGTTCCTTACTCGGAAATTATGCTCGCAGGTCTGGTGCCGGGCTTCTTGTATTACATGAGCGTTTTCGTCACCGTGCATCTGCGGAGCAAGAAACTGGGACTCAACGGCATGCCCAAGGAGCAGCTGCCCAGCGTCCGGGCCGCCATGAAGAGCCGGGGCCATCTGCTGATCCCCTTTGCCGCAGTAATCTATCTCATCATCCGCCAGTACACCATCTCCTTCGCCGCCCTGGTCGGCATCATTCTGGTGCTGCTGGTCTCCCCACTGAAAAAGGAAACCCGCATGTCCTGGAAGCAGATTGCCGCCGCTTTTGTGGACGGCGGCAAGAAAACCGTTTCCTTCGGCGTCTCCTGCGCCTGTGTGGGCATGATCATTGGTGTGACCACCCTGACCGGCGTGGGCAACGTTCTGGGCAACTATATTCTGGACATCTCTCAGGGAAATCTGTTCTTGACCCTAATTTTGGTCATGATTATGTCCATCATTATGGGCATGGGTATGCCTACAGTAGCCGTATATATTGTGCAGGCTACTGTCACCGCCCCCGTGCTGATGGAGTTGGGGATTCCAGCCCTCACCGCCCACTTCTTCTGCTTCTACTTCGGCATCATCGCCTGTATCACGCCTCCCGTGGCTGTTCCCTCCTATGCCGCGGCGGCAATCGCGGGCAGCAATCCCTCTTCCACCGGCTGGGCCGCCTTCAAGATGGCCATCCCCGCCTTTCTGATTCCATTTGTGTTCGTCTATGAGCCGGGTATGCTGTTCAACGGTGGCAGCACCGTCAATTCCGTCATCTGCATTTTCACCAGCATCATCGGCTGCTTCCTGGTGGCCGCCGGTATGGAGGGCTGGGTGGTCCGTCCCCTAATCAAGTGGAAGCGGATTCTTGCCGTAGTAGGCGGACTTTGCTGCATCATTCCGGAGCATATCACAGACATCATCGGCGTAGCGGTACTGGCCTTCCTGGTCATATCGGAATGCCGCGCAAAAAAACTGGAACAGACTGCCGTTTCATAAAGAAAGGATGAAGATGCTTTATGAGTAACATCAAGAGAAAAATCAACAGTGACCTGGATGACCGCATGACTCTGGACTGGCAGGGAACCCGCGCGTTCTTCTATGGCCTGGGCTATAACGACGCTGACATTGAAAAACCCCGGGTGGGCATTATGAACACCTGGAACGAGATCAACCCTGGTCATATTCACCAGCGCCATCTGGCCGACGCCGTCCGGGAGGGCATCATCGAGTGCGGCGGACTTCCGTTCCTGTTTTATGGCGTCAACCTGTGTGACTGCGTGGGCGGCGGCGATTACGTGTTGCCCTCCCGGGACCTACTGGTCAATGAGATCGAACTCAATGCCAAGGCACATCACCTGGACGCCATGGTTCTCATCGGCACCTGCGACAAGGTGGTTCCCGCCATGTTGATGGCCGCAGGTCGGGTGAATATTCCCACCGTCATCGTCACCGGCGGCTACATGAAAACCCCCGTCATGGACGGAGATTATGTGGACTTCATCGACATTGGTGCCAGCATCTCTAAGGTGAAGGAAGGCAAAATGACGCCGGAAAAATTCGAGGAGCTGATTCACACCTGCGCGCCATGCAGTGGCGCCTGCGGCATGATGGGTACTGCCAACACCATGAGCCTGCTGACGGAGACCATCGGCATGTCCCTGCCCGGCAACGCCACCATGGCCGCCGTGTCCGGCGAGCTCATCAACCTCAGCCGGGAAGCTGGCCGGAAGGTGATGGAACTGTGGGAGAAGAACATCTGTCCCCGGGATATCATCACGGAATCCGCCATTACTAACGCCATCCGGGTCTGTATGGCTATCGGCGGCTCCTCCAACACCATCATCCACATTCCGGCTGTGGCCACAGAAGCTTGCCTGGACATGGACTGCAGCAGCATCTACGCCGAAGCCAGCTGCGAGGTGCCGCTTCTGATCGGCATCCGGCCCAACGGCAAATGCTGTATGGCGGACTTTGAGGCTGCCGGCGGCTTGGGGGCCCTTCTCAACGAGCTGACCAGCAAGCTGGACCTGACAGGTATGACCGCCACCGGCAAAACTCTGGGTGAAAACATTCAGGGCTGCGTCAACCGCAATCCCAACGTCATTCACTCTCTGGCCCAGCCCCTGGACAGCGACGGCGGCCTCATTTTGTGCAAGGGTAATCTGGTACCCCAGGGCGCATTTATCAAGCAGTCCGCAGTTCCTGCCAAGCTCCACAAGTTCCGGGGCACCGCCAAGGTCTTTTACGATCAGGATGAAGCCATTGCTGCTTTGCGGGACGGCCGCATCGAAGCCGGCAATGTGGTCTTTATCCTCTATCAGGGCGTCAAGGCCGGTCCGCATACTTCGTATGCCTTCACCACCGCCCTCAAGGGCAGCCGCCTCAAAGATGATGTCGCCACCGTCACCGACGGACGGCTCTCCGGCGCGGCATCCGGCGCGTGCTTTGGCTACGCCTCCCCCGAGGCCGCCCTGCGCGGCCCGCTGTGCGCCGTCCGGGACGGCGACTGGGTCCACTACGACATTGAAAAGCGGGAGTTGACCATTGAGCTTTCCGACGAGGAGCTCCAGCGCCGCATGGCCGAGGCCGAACTTCGTCTGGAACCCAAGACTGGCTGGCTGTCCATCTATCAGCGGTGCGTGGGCTCCATTTTGAAGGGGGCTACGCTCATTGAGGACTATCGGGCCTGACAGCCCGGATTGACAGGCCCTGTCCGCAGGACAGGGCCTGCCGGAATCAGGAGGTATTTGTATGGAGGTTATGGAGGCGCTGCTCCAGCGCCAAAGCGTGAAATCCTATTTGCCCACCCCGGTGGAACCGGAAAAGCTTGAACAGGTTTTGGAAGCCGGACGGCTGGCGCCGTCTGCGTTCAACCACCAATACCGCCGCTTCATTGTGGTGGATGATCCCGCCGTCAAGCATCTGCTGCGGGAAAAGGCCGGTGCCCAGCCCATGATTGAGGAGGCACCTGTGGTGCTGGTCCTGTGCGCCACGGAGGAAACAGACTTTGTCATGCCCTGCGGCGAGTGCAGCGCCCCCGTCGACATGGCTCTGTGCGGCGCCTATATGATGCTCCAAGCCTGTGCGCTGGGCCTGGGGACGTGCTGGCTGGGCGCCTTTGACACCCAGGCGGTAAAAGACGTTCTGAACATTCCCCCGCAGGTACGGGTTATCACCATGATGCCCCTGGGCTACCATGACGGCACCCAGCCCAGAAAACCCCGCAAGCCCTTGGAGGAAATTGTGGGACATAACTGCTATTGAGAGGAGTGGCCGTCTCACCGGTCAACAGATTATGAATGAGCGAAATCAGGCAGTGGTGCTGATGCTGCTCTCCGCCCTATCCTTTTCCCTGATGCAGGCGGTGGTCAAACTCTCCGCCACCAATATCGGCACCATGGAACAGGTCTTTTGCCGCAACCTCATTAGCATGGCAATCTCCTTTGTCCTGCTGCAGCGCAGTCACCTGCCGCTGCTGGGCGGTCGAAAATACCAGCCAGCCCTACTGGCCCGGTCGTTTTTCGGTTTCATCGGCGTGGTCATGCTCTTTTATGCCACAGCCGGCGCCCGGCAGGCCGATATTGCCGTGCTCAACCGCACCTCTCCCATCTGGGTGAGCCTGTTTGCCTTGCTGCTCCTGCGGGAACGGATCTCCAAAGTGCAGATTCCGGTCATTTTGCTCTGTCTTGCCGGAGCTGTCGCGGCCATGCGCCCCTCTTTTGACTCCAACACACTGCCTCTGGTACTGGCCCTTTTGACTGCGGTCAGCAGCGGTCTTGCCTATACCATGATTGCCTTTTGCCGCGGCCAAGTGAATCCCATGACCGTGATCTTCCACTTCTCCCTGTTCAGTACCATTGCCGCCGGTCTTTTGATGATTCCAAGTTTTGTGGTTCCCACACCCCGGGATCTCATGATGCTGATGCTCATCGGCATCTTCGGTGCCGGCGGCCAGATCGGCCTGACCTATGCCTATCAAAAGGCCCCAGCGGCGGAAGTGAGTATCTATGACTACTCCGGCATCATCTTTTCCGCAATCTTAGGGTATGTTCTGCTGGACGAATCCCTGTCCCTGTCCACCATCGTGGGCGCTGCCCTCATCACCGCCGGCGGGCTCTGGTCTTATTGTGCAAATCGGAAACAGGCTGGAGCCGACTGGTAACCGTTCGTATTTGACACAATGCTGCAATGATTTAAGGAGGTAACGATTTATGGCACCCAAAAAAATTCAGGTCATCCCCAACGGTGACTCTCTGAAAACCAAGTGGTCCCGGGCCATTCGCTACGGTGACCTCATTTTCACCACAGCCCATTCCGCTGCCCGGCCCGACGGCACCATGCCCACCACACCGGAAGAACAGATTCGCGGCTGTTTTGAGAGCTTGAAAAACACGCTGGAAGGCGGCGGTTCCGGTATGGACATGGTCCTGCACTGTGACTGCTTCCTGGCCCATCGGGAGGATTTTGCCCTGATGAACCAGATTTTTGATGAGTACTTTCTGAACGCAGATGTCCCCACCACCCGCAGCGTCATGGAAGTGACCTTTACCGCCCCTAAATTTCTCTTTGAAATTCAGGCGGTGGCTGGTGTTAAAGACTGACCTGTGAGCACATAAACTACCCCCGCACCCCAAAGGATTGCCGGCTTTTGAATCATGATGAGTACATGGACTCCTAGTAACGCTGGACCGCCAGAACGATCCAGGACAGCACCAGCGGCGGCAATTTTACTTTGGGTGATCTGCGGGCTGCCGGAGAAATTACTGGGGCCTATCAAACGATTTATCACAGTGCAGCTGCAGGAAAAGATGGCGGCGAGGTGTTTCAGGTCCTACCTCTCAGCATGATCGGCATGAAAACAGAAACGTTGACTCAGAACGGTTTGGTCAGTGACAGTATGGCGAGGATGCTCTAAGCAGCCCTGGCACAGAGGTAACCAGAACACCCTGGATGTGTCTAATCAGCGTCTGGTAGGGAGTTCTGTCCGACGAGGCCCCAATCCCACAAATGGGGCGGGAACTGTTTCATTCCATCTATAATACGGTGCTGCCCAGCTTCCGCCGAAGTGACGGCAATGCATTGGCTACCGGTGGCCTTTGGGAAAGAAGTCACGGCGCAGACCCATCGGGACAATCTCTGCGTGACTTGCTGGTGGATTTCGAAGGAAATCTATTGAGAGCGTTTCCGCACCTCTCGTTAAGTCTCCGACTGACACGGCGGTACTCAGACGCAGAAATCCGGGCACCAGAGTTATACCAACAGTTAGCAGCATTTTCTCTCCGTAATCTCCAGCGCCCGAGGACGCTATCTGGAAGCATCCGGAGTGGGGCCCCGGCCTACAGCAACTCACTGATCGGCATAAAGGTATAAAATTAGTGTATCGAAGCTTTTCCCTTTCCCGCCTTTGTAGGCAAACATTTGCCTACAAAGGCGGGATTTTTTGCTTAAGCGGAAAATAATTGACTATTATTCCGCTGAAATTCGAAGTCGTGTGACGGTGAGTTTCTACGAAGAAATGAGAAACTACTAATTCGTGGTTTTAAGCGATCCCAGTAAGAGAAATGAGGAAAACGATTCGCAGAGTTGTAAAATGAAGGGCCGAATAACCCTTTAAGACCGCCGGTCAGAGCAAATTAAGCTCTGACCGGTATCTTTCGCGTAATTGATATAACGGCCAGAACTGAAAGATTCTGGATTAGCACAAAGCAAAATAGCCGTTTTTAAGATAGAGCTACAATCCCAAAGGGATGAATGGGGACCTGCGCAGAAAGAGAACAGCGGCCATGTATGAATTGGTGCAGGTCGCGGATGGAAGCTACTACATTCCGAGTCCGGCCAAGATCGGTCTGGTGCAGTTGAGGGGCAATGATGTCTGCGTCATCGACAGCGGCAACAGCAAGGAGACGGGGCGGAAGGTGCACCAGATCTTGGACGCCAACAAATGGCACCTGACGGCCATCTACAACACTCATTCCAGCGCAGACCGCATCGATAGGAATGCATATTTTCGGTAAACTGGATACCGAATCTTCACCCCAGATGTAGAGTAGGATTTTACCCGGTACCTTATTCTAAAGCCTTGCCCTCCTGTCCAGCAGTTATCTGTTCCAGGAGCTTCGCCTAGAAGCTGACGCCTGTCCAGCTACAGGAGGGCTTTGAGGTGATTGACCTCCCGGTTTCTTTAAAGGTACAAGATTGTTTTAAATGCTATCCGAATTGACTATGGCAGTGGACTGACAGAGCATTGAGGGCACATTGCAGTCACCAGGCCACGTCGAAAGACGCAGCCTGGTGAATTGCAGCATATACAGAAGGCTACCCATCTAATGTGATGGCTTTATTGGGGTCAATCTTTGCAATTTTGAAGCCTACCAAAATGTAAATAAGCGTAAAGATAGGAGTCATCCAGTTCTGGAATGCATAGGGTGCATATGTAAAGCACTCTACTCCAAAGGTTCCAGCTACAAAAGCGCCACCTACATTCCACGGCAACAGTACACCTCCCAATGTTCCCACGTCTTCTAGAATACGGGAACAGTTTTCTGACTTCAAGTTGTACTTTTCAAATAGAGGCGGGAAGAGGGTGCCTACCATGGCAAAGGCAAAGTGATTCGTCGCTACCAGTAGCATACAAAGTGCCACTACCGCCATGGTAATCAGCGTCAGGCTCTTTCCGGAGCGGATTTTTCTGGCCATGCTGTCGATGACCGGTTCCAGAATGTGCGTCCCGGCAATCATGCCACCCAGACCCAGAGCACCAATGAAGATAGACACCATGGAGAACATGCTACTCATGCCACCACGGTTCAAAAGGCTCTCCAGTACAGCGTTTTCACTTTCCACAGAGAAGCCCTTGTAAGCGAAAGCCCCGATATCGGAGATGCTTACACCCTGGTAGGCCACGGCAATCACAGCAGCCAGCAGGGCACCGGTCAATAGGGTCAGCACCGTATCCCTTTTACGAATCAGCATATAGATAACCACAATCACAGGAATCATGGGGATCAGGCCCAGCTTGAAAATTCCCTGAAGACTTTCCACAATTCCCGTCACCACTGCCGGGTCGTAATTGCTGCTCCCATGACGAAGCCCCAGAACCACATAAATGATACTGGATAGCGCAAAGGCGGGACCGCAGGTCAAAGTCATATACTTGATGTGTGTCATCAGGGGTGTTCCGGACAGCGTGGAGGCCATCAGCGTGGAATCACTCATGGGGGACATCTTGTCGCCAAAGTACGCTCCGGAAACGATGGCTCCTACAACCAACGCGGGTTCAAACCCCAGGCCAATGCCCACACCGAACATGGCAATACCGGCGGTACCCACGGTGCCCCAGGAAGAACCCATGATTAAGGATACACAGGAGCAGAGCAGCATCGTCACCAACAGAAAGACACTGGGGCTGATAAACCGCAGGCCAACGGCCAACACGGTGGCAATGGTCCCGGCGGCTAGCCAAGTGCCCATCATAATACCCACAGCCAATATGATTGCAGAGGCAGGAAGTGCATTTTTGCCCATCTCGTAAGCTTTTTCCAATAGTTCAGAGAAGCTGTACCCCAGCTTTGCGCCGAAAGGTGCGAACAGCAACCAGGAGAGGAACAGCAAAAGCCCCACATTCATTTTCAGGGGACCTACGCAGACACCGACAAAAACGGCGATGACGGAAATCGTCAATACAGAGAATCCAACGCTAGGGATTTTCTTTTCCGGGGTTTCCGGAACTGGATTGATTTGACGGTTCATAGTCTCTCCTTCCCTATATTTAACGACATACAGTTTAGTCAAAAGCGTGAAGTGCCTGCCGAAAGTCACCAATGAGGTCATCAATGTTCTCTATTCCAATAGAGAAGCGGATCAAGCCCGGTGTAACACCCATAGCCCGCCGGTCCATGTCGGGAACGTCCTTGTGAGAAGTGGATACCGGATGCATCATGGTACTGTGGATGCCGCCCAGAGTTCCGGCATAATGAATGAGCTTTAGCCGCCGCATAAAATCATCCACTTTCTCGATATCATCTGGAAGCTCCACACTGAGGATGCCGCAGATTTCCTCATTGGAGCGAAAGAGCTTTTGCGCCAAGGCATGCTGCGGGAAACTCTCAAGACTGGGATGGTTGGTTTTTATCACATGAGGCATCTTTTCCACAGCGGCAGCCAACTTAGCGGCGTTAGACATCTGCTGCCGGACCCGCAGTTCCATGGTTCCAAAATTTTTCAGCATAGTGAAGGAGGCAAATGGGTCTCCCGCCGTACCGCAGAGGATGGTATGCATCCGGATTTTGTTTATGCGTTCGTTTGTGCTGGTGACAGCGCCGCCAATCGCGTCGCTGTGCCCGTTCATAAATTTGGTCATGCTGTTGATTACTACGTCTGCCCCTAAGATTAGGGGACGGATGGCAATGGGGGTAGTGAAGGTATTGTCTACCACTAACAGGACCCCGTTTCGGTGGGCGATTTCCGCGATTGCGGGAATGTCAGCCATACGCAGGACAGGATTGGCGCAAACCTCTGTATAGACCATCTTTGTCTGGGGCGTGATTGCCTGCTTCAGGTTTTCCACATCCCGCAGGTCCACCATTTTGGTTTCGATGCCGATTTTGGGAAGCAGATAGTTCATGATCTGATGGGTTTCACCATAGATGGCGCTGTTGCAAATAACCTCATCGCCCATGTTTAAAAGAGAAATCATGGTTGTGGTGATAGCACCCATGCCGGACTCGCAGATCACAGAATCCTCCCCTGCCTCTAGGTAGGACACCACATCTGCAAGGGCGGTGCGGTCAGGATTATTGAAACGGACATATGAAAATTTGTCATTCAGCGTCTTGGCGCATGTCAGATCCGGCATAACAAAGGCGGTATTAGGAAAGTAAGGGAAAGTCAGGGGATTCAAAAAAGTTTCTCCCTCGGCGCTTTTGCCGCGGTTGAGAATACCTGTGGTGAAGGAACTCTCACTCATATAAGTTGCCTCCATTCATTTTGGCGTTGAGAAAACCACCGTGGCCGCAGTGATTTCCTATGTGGGGCAGGCCTGTTATTGTGGAGTATAAACTTTATGACTATCATAAAGTCAAGAGGATTTGCGAAAATTCCGAAAAAGTTGAAATACAATTCTTGAAACAGCGAAAGTGGTTTTGTATAATTGAGACAACAAACTTGGACAAGGGAGAACTAGATATGGGTCAACTGTATTCCATTGGAAAAATGTCCGCCATGATGGGAGTGTCGACTCAGGTTCTGCGGCATTACTGCGACATTGGCTTGATTAAACCGGAATATGTAGACCCGGTAACTGGGTACCGCCTTTTCTCTTTTGCACAGTTCCATTCCATCGACCGGACAAGATATTTGTTGAAATGTGGTTTTCATCTCTCGGAAATCAAGGATATTCTGGAAAAAAATGATGTGGAATATTTGATTCAACGGCTCCACTGCCGCCAAGTGGAGGTAGAAGAATCCATCCGGCAGTCCCATGAGATATTGAAGACACTCCGGTGGTACGAGAGGTATTTCACCAAGAGGGAGGAAAACACTGATATTTCCTGCTATGTAAGAGATTTTGAGGCCCGCTGGCTGTTGGCCATCAACTGCAGAAACGGCTACCGGCACAAGGATTTCTATCCTCTTTTTGCCGAGGTACGAAACCGGCCGGAATTGGCGGGAATCCATTATCAGAGACAGTTCACATCCATTCTGGATTACAAGGAGCTGATGGAGGGACGACGGAAACGCTATCATGTAGGAATGTTTACGATGGAAAGGCCCTCCATTTCTTCGCCCCATCTGATTGAGATTCCGGAGGGAAGCTACTGGTGCTTCAAGGCTCCCATCCTCAGCAATCACTGGGACCCGTGTGTGCTTCGGATGCTGGTAGAAGAGCACGGCGTGCCAAAACTGCTGCTGGCCAGCGAGTATGAGAATGACCTCAATGACTACCGGGAATGTCCACATGAAGTACAAATGCTGTTTTGATAGACTCCGGTTGTCAGATAAATATGGGATAATTTTTCCCGATTGTCCAGGCAGAAGAGCTTTCTTTTTGCCCTCTATTGCTGGTAAAAATATGTTGGACTATGATATATCTTTTCGGAAACAAAGATAAATTTCTATATAGACCAAGTGAGTACCCATACGGTAATCAAGCAAATTTTACTGGCTGGGCTACATTAAGACGGGCCATCCCAACATTTATAAAAGCAGTGCAGTGGCCAGGTAACTCTATGATATTCTGACTGCAGAAATCAAAACCACTGTTAGCCGGTATGCCTCCATTCTAGCGTCATCGGCTATATCAAAGAAGTCTCTGATAGAAATCCGATACTTCTAAAGGAGACCCTTAATTGAAGCGATGTTTGCCCGCCGTCTTCAAGACCAGAAAGAGGAGCACAACGGTGGCCGGAAATGGATTAGAACCGGCGGCTATACCGCCTTTGGAAATCAAGGGGAGCGGATGGGCGGCATCCGGGTGGGCGGCGAATCCCGGTACCGATCCGCCTACCGGATAGCGGGGGAGTGGAGGTATCGGGATTGGCGCACAGACTGTACCCTTGACTTCCGCCAGTTCCAGCAGGCATTCCGGGGGCTCCGGCAGCTGTCCAGGCTGACGGATGCGATCAAGACGGAGCTGGATGTAGACGCTACGATCCAAAAGACCTGTCAAAATGGTGGGATGCTGCGGATGGAGTATACATTCCCCAGGAAAAATACCCTGAAACTGCTGTTATTGATCGACTCCGGCGGATCCATGGAGCCATATCAGCGGCTGTGCAGTATGCTGTTCCAAGTAGTCGACAAGGCGGGACATTTCAAAGATCTGAAAATCTGCAATTTCACAACCGGCCTGGAAGCTTGCTCTATAAGGATCCCGTGCTGACCCTGTCCAGTGCTGTGGAGACAGAGTGGATTTTGAAAAATCTCTTCTGGAATTACCACGTCATTTTTATCGGAGATGCTGGGATGTCCGTCAACGACCTGCTGGGCCTCCGCAGAGCAGGTAGAGACCTGAAATCCGGGATGGACTAGTTGCTGGAATTCAAGAACTATTACTCCCATATCATCTGGCTGTATCCACTTCTAGCCAAGTTGCCGGTAATTATTTGAGGCGAAAATTTGCCCAACGGCCCGCAGATTGTCTTATCCAGAGAAATTCCGGAAGTTTTCAACCTTCATTCAGCTCTGACCAGGTTATATAATTACAAGACCCCTGGAAAACCGCTGCAGGGAGGAAACAGCAATGCCTGCTCTTGACAAATCCGGCAAGGGCAGGCATTGTATTTTTGCGGCAGGGATTTTATACGTAAGCGTAAAACAGCGGGAAGCATCAACAAAAGGGCGGCCGCATGGCCGCCTTTTTGCTGAATAGGATTCGCAGGATTAAGAGAGGATCACTTCCTGCGAAAGAAAATCATGTACCACATCCAAAAGGTGTTCGGGAGGAAGCTGGAGACGAGAACATTTTTTTACGAGCAAGGCCACAGCGTTTTTGTCGTGGGATAGAGGCGAAAACACGGCAATTGTGGCCCAGCCATCTGGAAAACGTCTTTGTACTAGAATGCCATAGGAGGGAGTGCGGGATGGATGCATCTCGTGGATAAAATATTTGTAAAGAACATCTGGTTCTTCGGGGATAGTTTCATTACGCTCAAGGCCATTCAAAGGGGTGTCTTGCTTACGTATGGTCTGGCGCTTTAAATATTCCGCAAGCCGTATAATGAAGTTTTTAGGCGTAGGACGGTCAGCCGGAAGATGGTTGCTATAGACTTGCCGCAGGATCTTTTTGTTTCCAGTCTCCCAAATGTTAGTTGTTGTACGCGCTAAGGACCTGGATACAGTTTTTGCTTTCCTTCCGGTCTGCTGCTCGAAAGAATCCAATGTCTTACCCAGATGCAAGGCATCTGTCTCACTGGTCATGACCAGTGAGACAACACCCTGCAGATCGCTGCTGCCTACCGCTCCGACATTTCCTCCAATTTCAAAAATCAGGTCTTGTGTGTTCTCCATAGAAAATACCTCCGGTAAAAATTTCCTTTTTTAAAGGTATTTCCATGTTAAATCTGTAATTCGCAAATTCGCCGTTTTGAGACAAAAAGAGACACGAGAAAATTAAAAGGAAAAAGAGCCTGCGTATCAGCAGACTCTTTAGCGTACAGTCATATTTGCACAGGGATATCCCAACTGCTTTGGGGGCGTTCTCCGGCAGTAATTTCTCCGTCCAATTCTTTTCCTCTGCCGCGAGTTTCGGAGCCTCTCTCAGAAGCCAGGTCAGATACTGGTATGGGGAGAGATGATTCTCCTTGGCCGTCTCAATCAGGCTATAAACAATCGCACTGCTCTGAGCCCCGCCTTCCGTATTTGCAAACAGCTAGTTCTTCCGGCTCATTACAAAGGGTTTCACACTGCGTTCCGCACGGTTATTGAAGATCTCCAGCTGCCCATCCCCCAGAAACCGGATCAGGTATGGCCACTGTTCCCGCAGATAGTACAGTGCCTTGCCCAGCGCGGACTTCGGCACAGCGGCGCTCTTCGTTTCAGCCCATGTCAATAAAGCGTCCATCACCGGCTTGGACCGGGCCAGACGCTGTTCACACCGTTCTTCCGGCGGCAGCCCTGCCAATTCCTGCTCAATCCCGAAGAGGCATTATCCAGCCCCTCCGGTGCCGCACAACCTGCGCGTTGGTCCTTCGGCAGGGCATCCACCGCCTCATCGAATTTTCGCCGCAGGTACGCCCAGCAACCAACCACCCGGATGTTTTTAGGCAACCGGTGGTAACCGGAGTAGCCATCTGCATGGAGCCACCCGGAGAAACTCTCCAGAAAGGCAGCCGCGTTCTCCGCCTTCCGGGTAGGCCGGTACTCATACAGCACAACGGGGGACTTCGCGTCCCCACTGGTGCGGTACAGCCACATATAACACTTGCTCCGGGCTGTCCGCCCCTCCAGTTTCAGCACTTGCAGCGTGGTTTCATCCGCGTGGAGCACCTGCCGTTGGAGGAGCCGCCTGTGCAGCTCCTCATATACCGGTTTCAGCCAGTCCTCCGCCACCCGCAGCACCCAGTTGCTCATGGTCTGCCGACTCAACTGCACGCCTCCCCGGTTCCACTCCTGCTCCTGCCGGTACAACGGTGCGTACATCACAAATTTCTGCACCATGATATGGGCGACCGCCTCCGCCGAGGCATAGCTGCCGGGAATCAGGGCAGGGAGCCTTTCCGCCTTGCGGATCGGCGTCTCTGTCCCTTCCTCCTTGCATTTGGGGCAGGCGTAGGTGAAATAAATGTCTTCCCGGATCTTCACCTGGGCCGGGATCATCACCAATGTGCGCCGGACGTCCCTTCCAATCTCCATCATGGCTGTGCCGCACACAGGGCAGTCCAGTTCGTTCTCTGGAATCCGGTGTTCCACCACCTCAACCGGTACATTGTCCGGCAGGACCTCCTCCAGTCTGGAAGAACGCCGGGTATGGGCAGCCACCTTCGTCTCTTTGGCCCTCCGTTTGGACAGCCAGGCCTCCGTCTCGTCAAACATGAGACTCAATTGGCCCACCAACTCTTCTTCCAGCCGCTCCGAAGACGCCCCATAGAGTCTCTTCCTGCTCAGGCGCACCTGTTCCAGGAGCCAGTCCAGTTTCTGGTTCAGCTCGTCTCTTTCCGCTTTCAGAGACTCATATTCCGCCCGTGAAATGGTTACCATCTCCGGGGTGCTTGTCCCATGATTTCTTTCATTTTTCATGGGTGAATTATACCATGTTTGAGCCAAAAAGTCCAGTATTTCCAGGGCTTTCAGCTGTTCTCCCGCCTAAATGATACGCAGGCCGTCCACCGGGCGGTGGGCCTTTGGCTGCTCCACCTTCAGCCCCTCCATCAGCCAGCGGTACTGCTGTGGCGTCAATTGCCGTACCTCGTTTTCCGTTCGCGGCCATTGGTATGCACCCTGTTCCAACCGCTTATACAACAGGATAAATCCATCCCGCTCCCAGTAGAGCCCCTTGATGCGGTCCCGCCGTCGGCCGCAGAACAGAAACAGCGTGTTGGTGAACGGGTCCAGTTGAAACTGCTGCTGCACCGTGGCCGCCAACCCATCGATTCCTTTCCGCAAATCTGTGTAACCGCAAGCAATGTAGACTTTCTCTGCTCCGGTGAAGTCACTCAGCATGATTTCAGCACCTGGCAAATCGCCCTCACTACAGCCGCATCCGCACCCGAATAGATGTCCGCTTTGCCTTTTCCAATCTGGAGGCTGGCAACCACTCCACCCACCGTCTGCCGCTCAGACAGCGATGGGAGTTCTACAAAAGTTGCAGGTGGCTGCGGTACTGAAGCTGCGGGCACAAGTTCTGTGGCTGCCGATGAAAGGATTTCCTTTTCCCAGCGGTAGTACGTCTTTGTCGAAATATTGTGTTCCGCACACCATCCCCTTACGCTCATGCCGCTGCTGCGGAAGTCTATGACCTGTGCCTTCCATTGTTCCAGCTTTGCCTGCCGTTTCAATTCACACGCGCCCATCTTTCCTGCCACCTTCTTCTAAAATGAGAATTCTCAAGAAGTCTTTAGACTTCTTGAGAATTAGTATCTCATATCTTCTTCGACTTTTTAATCCGCCCCCAGCTTTGACGCTTACATTGCTATATCGTTAAGACGTGGATAAGGTAGAATAAGTGTAAGCGTCAAATTTTAGGGTGGATTGAATCACGGCTATGGATGTGCCACAATGTCTATGGAACTCACCGGGGCTCACGGAGAGTCCCGGTGAGTTTTCGGCCTAGAAGGTAATAATCACCCGAAGTCACCGTCAGTGCCGGTGAGAGTATGCAGCAAGGGAGGTACACAATGAGCCGAGAAGTAAGCATTCAGAGCATGGGCCAGCGGCAGCGGCTGTTTGAGTGGAGCCAGCGGGTGGCCGACTGCAGACAGAGTGGAATGTCCGTAAAGCGGTGGTGCGAGGAAAATGGAGTGACACCTAAGACCTATTACAGCTGGCAGAAGAAAGTATTTTCCTTTATGGTGGAGCAGCAGAAACTCCAACTGGAGGCGGAAGATCAAGAAAGCTGCTTCGTGGAACTACCGCCACCACAGCAAGTGCGGCAGGCTGCCGGCGAACTCGTGGCTAACATCCAGGTAGGTCAGGCATCTGTAAATATTTATTCCGGAGCTGACTCGAAGATGGTGCAGGCTCTCCTGCTGGCGCTGAAGCCATGCTGAATGATTTCGGCGGAGCGGATAAGGTGTACCTCGCCTGCGGGTACACAGACCTGCGGAAAGGAATTGACGGCTTAGCCACAATGGTACAGCAGCAATTTGAGCTGGACCCTTTTACCAACACACTGTTTCTGTTCTGCGGGCGAAAGCGGGACCGAATCAAAGGGTTGTACTGGGAACGGGATGGGTTCATTCTTCTCTACAAGCGGTTGGAGCAGGGGGCGTACCAGTGGCCGAGGAGCGAGGCAGAGGTGAAGCTGCTGACGCCACAGCAGTACAGATGGTTAATGGAGGGGCTGAAAATCGAGCAGCCGAAAGCTCACAAAACGGTGACAGGTCTGAGTATGGTTTAACTCTCCAAACCGAACGATTTTCACAAAAACCGCTGAAAAACACTACCATTTCAGCAGTTTTTGCAGTAAAATAGAAGCATGAAAAACGATATACTTTCAACTACAAAAACCGTGGGAAAGGATGAACGGAGTTTCATCTCCCGCGAGGAATATGATGCGCTGCTTGCGGAGAATGCCGAGCTGAACAAGAAGCTCGATTACCTCATGGGACAACTGCGCCTGCTGAAGCAAAAGACCTTTGGCGTGTCCTCCGAGCAGGCCACAGAACAGCTTGTGGGACAGCTCAGTCTCCTCTTTAACGAAGCCGAAGCGTGGACGCCAAAAGAGGAGCAACCCACCAAAAGCACCACAGTGTCTGCCCACACCCGGAAGAAGCGCTCCAGCAATCTGGATGGCGTTCTGCCAGAGAACATTTCGGTAGAAGTTGTGGAGCATGGCATCCCGGAAGGAGAGCGGGTCTGTGATGCCTGTGGTACTGTGATGGAGCGAATTGGCAAAGAGACTGTGCGAACGCTGGTTCTGCGCCCTGCCACCGCCACGATCCGTGAAGATGTCTATTACACCTACGCCTGCCCCAAATGCAAAACAGACGCGGCGGAAACGCCGGTCCGAAAGACCGGCCGGGTTCCCAGTGTGATCCCAGGCAGCTTTGCCTCTCCGGAGGCGATTGCACATATTATGGTGCAGAAGTTTGTGATGGCCTCTCCGCTATACAGGCAGGAGCAGGAACTGAACCGTTCCGGTATCCAGCTCTCACGGCAGACGATGAGCAACTGGATCCTGCGTGCCTCAGACGATTGGCTGATGCCGGTCTACGCGGAAATGCACCGCAGGCTGGTGCGGGAAGATGTGCTTCACGCGGATGAGACAACGCTCCAGGTATTGAAGGAGCCTGGGAAATCCGCTGGTGCTCTACGAGTACCGACCGGACCGGAAAGCCGGCGACGCAGAGCGATTCTTGAAAGGGTTCTCTGGCTGGCTCCATGCGGACGGCTACCCAGGTTACCACAGCCTGCCGGAGCACATCCGAGTGGTGGGCTGCTGGGCGCACCTGCGGCGCAAGTTTGACGAGGCGGTGAAGTCTTTGCCGCAGAAAGACCAGCCAGGCTCTGCGGCACTGCAAGGGCAGGCATATTGCAGCAAGCTGTTCTTCATAGAACAGGAAATGCGGGACCTGCCGCCAAAAGAACGATATGAACAGCGTCTGCAACGGTCTAAACCCGTGATGGACGCTTTGTTGGCATGGGCATCTACAAACAGAGCCGCTCCAAAATCCGCATTGGGAAAAGCGCTGTACTATCTTGAAGAACAATGGCCCTACTTGATCCGTGTCCTGGAAGACGGACGGCTGGAGTTGAGCAACAATCTTGCGGAGCGTTCCATAAAGCCCTTTGTGATTGGGCGGAAAAACTTCCTGTTTGCTAACACGCCCCGCGGGGCACAGAGCAGTGCGGTGATATTCAGTATGATTGAAACCGCCAAGGCCAATGGCCTGGATCCGTACCGCTACCTGGTTTATATATTGACCAAAGCTCCGGTTCTGGCGGCCGCCCATGAGCCGGACTGGGCTGTGGGATTACTCCCGGAAAATGTTTCCAAGGCTTGTCTGGCACTCCAAAATTAAATACTGCCTGAGGGGCTGGAGAATTCCAGCCCTTTTTTATCCTCCCGAATGCCTCTGATTGAAAAGATGCAACCCGCATTTGTCTGCGGGGACAAATTACGAAATTTCAGATACACTTGGTACAGGAATATTTTTCTCTAAAATATGACAAGGGGAGGATACTAAGATGAGTAAGACACTTCAAAAAAAGGCGGGCATCCAGAAAACCCAATTCAGCGGGCGCGTGTGAAAGCCGGACTTGCGCAGGTGGAGGCGGTGGAGTTCTTTCCGTTTGAACTGCGCACTTTGCAAGCCTATGAAGCGGGTGATTCCTCTCCGGTTTTGGAGGACGCGCGAATTATGGCTAAAGTCTACCACTGCCGGATTGATGAGCTTGTTGGAGACGAAACTACATAAGTGGGGAATCCTTTTGTACCAATTCAAAGTGACTCAACTATACAGTCCAACCTTCCGCCGAATGTCCTACGGAATTATGGCCAGTACGGAAGAGAACGGCACATGTACATATACAGCCTATATTCCGGATATTTCCTGTAACAAAGATTTCGTTGATACTCTTGCCCAACGATGTGCCAGAGGACAACTCTCCTATGCATTTACTTGATGTCGCGTTAGACGCTTTACCTTGATCTTTACACCAGGAGGGAGCATGGCCTAGCCATGTTCCCTCCTCTATTTTTTGCCGTTTGACGCTTACGATCCGGACCTTGGTCCCGGCCGGCAGGGTGCCGTTGTTGGAGGGGACCAGGTTC
>OGIE01000968.1_pt1 | contig 41779 bp, 33 predicted proteins | sample 1571581 | NCBI WGS metagenome assembly OGIE01 (sample SAMEA2582021, study PRJEB24529) | metagenome | biome: Human gut stool | place: China | collected 2011 | reverse complement strand
GGATTGTCGCACAACACGGTTTATTGTGCCCTACAGGATAAAAAAGGATTCATGTGGTTCGGGACGGACGACGGATTGAACCGTTTCGACGGACATCAGTTCCGGATATACCGCTACAACTCGTACGAGCCGGAAAGTCTGCCGAACGACAGGATCATCAGCCTTTTCGAAGATTCGACCGGTAGGATATGGGTCTGCACCTATTCCCACACCTGCTATTACGACTATCAAACAGATGCTTTCCATCCCCTGACCTTTTCCGACAGCAACAACGCCCCAGAATATTTCCAACAAATCAGAGAAGATAAAAAAGGGAATTTGTGGCTGATGAGCTACAACCGGATCGCCCGCTATGCCCTTTCAGGCGAAAGCAGTCCGCATTTCTACCCCGAAGGGGAGCAGATAAGCATGATAGACATCACGATGAACGAAGAGAGCGAGCCGATCCTCGCCGGACGCAGCGACCTGTTTTTCTACAAACCGGAGGCAGACAAATTCGCCCGTATCCCGATACTGACTGAAAAGGAAAAAGAAAATCCGATCAACCTCACCAAGCTTTGCCTCGTGCCGGATTGGGGAATACTGGTCGGGACAGACCGGGCAGGACTCAAGTTTTACGACCGGCACAACCGGAAAACGGAAACAGTCATCCCAGATATACAGGTTCGCGACATCAAGCAGTGTAGTGAGAATACGTACTGGATCGCATCCGAGTCCGGTGTCTACATCCTGAATATGGCAGACCGGAGCATCACGCACCTGCAAAAATCGTTGACAAACGAATATACGATCTCCGACAATGCAGCCTATTCGATCACAAAAGACCGTGAAGGAGGGATATGGGTTACCACCTTTTTCGGAGGAATCAACTACCTGCCCAAAGAATATGTCCCGTTTAAATATTTTATCGGAGGGAAAACCCATCCGGGAATGCCGGGAAATGCCGTACGTGAAATCTGTCCGGACCGATACGGCAACCTCTGGTTAGGAACGGAAGATAACGGGATCAACCGCTATAACCCGACTACCGGCAAGATCACGAACTTCTCCCGTACCAACCCAGTCCACCCGCTTTCGGCAACCAATATCCACGGCCTGCTTGCCGACGGCAGCCGGTTGTGGGTAGGGACATTCAACACCGGAATCGACCTTCTGGACATCCCTTCCGGGAAAATCATCAAACGATATACCCGGAACAATACCGACAACCTGCTTCCGGCAGACTTCATACTCTGCTTTTGCAAACTCTCCGAAGACGAAATCCTGATCGGGACCTCCGAAGGGCTTGTCCTCTTCCATAAAAAAGAAGAATGTTTCACCCCTTGGAAAACAGAGATTAAGTCGATGGTACGTCAAATCTACAAAGACAGCAAAGGGGATATCTGGGTTGCGACCACCTCCGGCGCTTATCGCTATTCTAAAACTGACAAGAAGTTAGCGCACTATACATCCAACCGCGAGCGGTCACAGACCATCGGCGACAACAACGTGACATCCATATTCGAAGATTCGAAAAAACGGATTTGGGTGGCAACGACCTATGGTTTCTCCCTCTACAACGAGATATCGGATTCATTCAACCGCATCACGGTTGAAAACGGACTGCCCAGCAATATCGTACACCGTATTTTAGAAGACGACGAACATCTTTTCTGGATTGCAACGGCCAACGGGCTGGTTCGTTTTAACCCGGAAACATATGTGATGAAGACTTTCTCGTACACGGATGGCTTGCCCGAAACGCAATTCAACTATTGTTCTGCCTACAAGATGCCGGATGGGACCATGTATATGGGAACGATAAACGGAATGATCGCCTTTAATCCGCGCGATTTCAAAGAGGATGTTTATTCACCGTCGGTATGTATCACTCGCATAGATGTGCAGGACGACCGCATCGGTGCCCCTAAATATAATGTCAACCAGATTATGAAAAACGGAGAATTGAAACTTCCGCATAACCGCTCCACTTTTACCCTTTCGTATGTGGCATTGAGCTATACATCTCCAGACGCGATCCAGTATGCCTACCGTTTGGAAGGGAGTGACAAAGACTGGATCTATATGAAGCAGAATAAAGACGTGACCTTTGCCAACCTGTCACCCGGCGACTATGTTTTCCGGGTAAAATCGACCAATAGCAGCGGGGTTTGGCAAGATAACGAGACGACTCTTCGGATCACGGTGACACCGCCATTCTGGGCTACCGGATGGGCATTACTCATTTATTTCACGATCTTATGCCTGCTGATCGTACTCTGGTATAACTATAAAAAAGCCAAACTGGAAGAAAAACACCGCATCAACCGTGAAATATTCGAAAGTAAGAAGGAAAAAGAACTTTATAATGCAAAAATACAGTTCTTTACCTTTATCACGCATGAAATACGGACACCTCTTACCCTGATAAAAGCCCCGCTGGAAAAAATCCTTCGTTCAGGGGATGGAACGCCCGCCACACAGGAGAACCTACGAATCATCGAGAAAAACACTGGGCGACTGTTAGACCTAAGTAACCAACTATTGGACTTCCGCAAGACGGAAAGCCGCGGGTTCAAACTGAACTATGTCAAGACCGATGTCGTCCTCTGGCTGGAAACGATCCTGCATCCGTTCCGTCCGGCTTTCGAACAGGGAAACAAGAATTTCACAGTCAAGCTGCCGGATCTACCTTTCGAGGCCTGTCTGGACCGAGAAGCATTCTCGAAGATCGTCAGCAACCTGGTCAGCAATGCACTGAAGTACTCGGACAGCCGGATATCGCTCGAATTACTCCCTCCTTCAGGTGAAGAGCGCATGTTCACCCTGCTCGTCACCAACGACGGGCATCTGATACCCGACAGTGAAATCGAAAATATATTCAATCCGTTCTACCGCCTCAAAGAGACAGAAAACCAGCAAGGAAGCGGTATCGGTTTGTCGCTGGCCCACTCTTTGACCGAATTCCACTGCGGCAGACTGTTCTATCGACAAACGCCGGACGGCTTGAACCAGTTTGTCCTGATGCTCCCAGAACAGCAGGAAGACAGTTTCCAGACCACTGCTGGAAAAGAGAAAGCGGAAATAGTCACATTGGCCGAAACGGGCAAATCGGTTATCTTAATTGTCGAAGACCAAAATGATATGCGCCATTTCATCGCCCGCGAACTGGCGGAAACATATCAAGTGCTAGAAGCGGAAAACGGGAAAGTAGCTCTTGATCTGGTCCGTAAAAACACGGTCAACCTAATCATCAGCGATGTCATGATGCCGATCATGGACGGCTTCGAACTTTGCAACGAAATGAAAAACGATGTCAATGTCAGCCATATCCCGTTTATCCTGCTGACAGCACAACACAACCTGCAATCACGCCTGAAGGGACTGAACTCTGGAGCCGATGCCTATATGGAGAAACCGTTCTCTATCGAACTGCTGACGGCCCAAGTGGGCAACCTTTTGAAAAGCCGTAAGCTACTGAACAAAACCTATTTGGAGAAGCCGTTCGCCCCGGTAGCCTCTCTCGCCGTTTCGCAGGTGGATGATATTTTCCTTCGCAAACTGAACGATTATTTGGAAGAACACCTCAGCAATGAAGCACTCTCCGTTGAGATGCTTGCCGATACGATGGGAATGAGCACTTCCAGCCTCTACCGCAAAGTTAAGGGTCTGTCCGGTCTTTCTCCTAACGACTTCATCCGCATTGCCCGCTTAAAGAAGGCGATCCTGCTGATGCAGAACGGAGAGAACCGCATCAGCGAGATCGCTTTCCAAGTCGGCTTTTCGTCACCTGCCTACTTCTCCACCTGCTTCCAGAAGCAGTACGGAAAGACTCCATCAGAATATATGAAGCACTTAAAAATTGAGAATTAAAAATAGAGACCGATCATTATTTTTTAATTCTCACCGCTCTGCCACTGGGAAAGCAGAAATCCTCAACCTTGCCGCTCCCATAGGGACCAAGGTGATTTCATCCAGGCAGTCGGACTTGCGGGCGTTTTCGTATGGAAGGACTCCGCATAATCCGTATTCGTCAATTTTCCACTCCGGCACCAAACGTCCCTGAGCCTTAAATTCCATCGGGACGGAAGAGAGAGTGAAAGGATTGTTGTCCGACGGCCAGTTTCTGCGTTGCAACGTGATAGGTGACTGGACTCTCAAGGCATAATTCCACGGGCTTGCAGGCAGAATCTCGAATGTCGGCCATGCGGAGGCATCCGCTCCTTCCTGCCATTTGGAATCCCAAACAGCAGTCTCGGTGCTGGGCATTTGCTTGTATTCTTCCTCTATTTTCAAGGACAGGGTTAGCGGACCGTAATCGACACTGACACTATTCTTATTTACCTGCCACTGACGAACGGCATATTCCATCGGAAGGTTCAGGACTACCTCATCGCCATCTTTCCATTCCCGTTCTATACAAGCGTATGTTCCGGGAGCAAGCTTTGTTTGCTGTTTTTTTCCGTTGATCAAGACAGAAGCATTTTTACACCAGGACGGGATGCGGAGATAGAAGGGGAAAGATACGTTTTCGGACGTTCCAACCGTAAAACGTGTCATTTCCTCAAACGGATAATTCGTCTGTTCGCGTAAGGTGATTTCCGTTCCATCGCCCACCTTTACATTTGCCTTACAAGAATTGTATAAAACGGCGGCTACCCCGTTATCCGGCGTTGCCAACACCAAATGTTCGACATAATAAGGCCAACCGAAACCATGATTGTGCTGACAGCAACGACTGCTGAACGGGTTCATGGCCAAGAACGGACCGGAATTATTCAATCCCGGATGATGATTGCGAGAATCGCTGATCGCCATATTCGGACAAGTCAGATAACGAAGCGCCCGGTAATCAGGCATCAAAGAAGCTGGATAACTGTTGAACGCAACATCTTCGAGGTGATCAGCCCAATAAGGATCGCCACTGATCAAAAGCATGATCTCGTCGGAAGCCATCTGCTCCACAAAACCACAAGTCTCCGTACCCTGTCGAGGATCGAAGAAACCGATACGGGCATTCTCATCCGCCCCAAACATTCCACCAGGAACTTGGCCGAAAGCACGGCGTACCAAACTCTGGACATTATAGCTGGCAGCCAACATCGCCGAATCTTTTGTAAACAGAAAATAAGTGGCAGGTTCGCGAAAACACTGGGCAACATTCACATTGTGCCAGTTAGGAAGCTGAGTTGATTTTGTCCAATCCGCCGTATTCCTGTGAATCTTTTCGGCCAACCGAAGAAGTGACTCGTCACCCATGCGGTTATACAGCCAAACCACACTCCAAAGATTATCCCCCCCGCGGCTATTTTCCCAATAACTCGACAGGAAAGCGTCATCAGGAACCGTTTGCAGATAATGACAATAGCGGGTCATGAAGTCAATCACCCGGTTATCGTTCGTATATTCATGATAAGATTGCATGATCCAAAGGACGATCATGTTCGGCCAAAAATCCTGCTTGCCGTTATTCAAATGCACCGGCCCGAAATTACCATCCGCTCGCTGACTTGACAAGATGGCCTCTATCCAGAATTTCGTTTCCTTCAACAAAGTCTCGTCTCTCAAGGCATACGCCATGTTACCATACCCTCGCAACCAGTAGGGCACTTCTTCCCACCCCCATTCACCTCCGTTTTTCAACCAGGCATTGTTTTCCTTTTGCAGCCAGGCACTAATCTCCCCCAAATGACCACAAAGTCCATCCTTCTGTAATTCGATCTGCCGCCTGATCCAGCCTTCTGGCTCGATACTTCCGGCGGGCAGCTTAATAAATTGCAACGGTTGCAACGGAGCCCGGTTACTTACATAGTAATCATTATGAGATGCAGTGGACAAACGTTCCATTGTCCGGATCTCTTGCGTCTGCTTACCTGCACACGACGCCAACAGAATTGAGAAAAATAAAATCGTCTTTTTCATGCTTATCAGATTTATTGGGCAAAGAAAAGGATTATGACAGAAAAACATGATAAGAAATCAATCAAAAACATATAAAAATCGTTCTATCACTTTCTCCTGATGAAAAAACAATAGAACGATATTAAATTCTTTGGTTACTTATCTTTCTAAAGAAAAGCAACAATCACTTTCTCAACTGGCTCAGTCCATAATACAGCAAACGGAGTACAACCGACAATCCGTAAAAGCCACACGTAATGAGTAGCATCCACAACGATTGTGTCCAAAGCTCGGACCAGCTTGTACCGTATGCTATGATTGAGATAATGTTCATCAGATAAGCGAGCGCGATACAGACACAGAATATCTTGATTTCCGTTTTTTGTCTCTTTACAGATAATACGATCTCTTTCATAATCATGCAAAATTTAGATACGGTATTTTATATTCATCCGGGAAAGTAATCACCCGTCCTTCATCAATCGCCTGCAAGCCCAACAAACCCAAAACAGAGGAATAGTAAGCTTCTTCCACCAGGTTAGGAGCCGGTTTTCCAGTAATAGCCGCTTCGCAGAAAGCAGTAACCAACTCGATAGAACCGTCGCCAGCAGCTCCTACCGATGACTGTCCACTGATCGTTGTGACATTGTCCATGATCAGATGTCCCTTGTTTACCGATGCAGTTTCAGGAACCCAACTCGGGCCGGCAAATGAAACATTGTCGAAGATCTTATGTTCGATCTGGTTGATCAACTGCATGATACCAGGAGCAGGTTCGACATCTTCAAAATAATATTTACCTTTTTCCGGTTCCATCGTGCCCTTGCTTCCCATAATCTCTTCTTCAAGGCCATAAAACTTGTTGGCAATCATCGACTCATAGGTCATCTTCACACCATTCGGATAATGATAAATCAAATTGATACTGTCATACACTTCGCGACCATCCTTCCAATAGACGATATCTCCCATGCCGGCTACCTTTTCGGGAAGCATCCGGAGCGCCCAGTTTCCAACCTGCAACTGATGGGTTGCCAATTCTGTTACCAAGCCGCATGAATATTCCTTATATAAACGCCAGTTGATCTTACGTTCCAAATCGGGAGAAGGGACCGGACGGCGCCAGTCGTTATTACGGAACCAATACGCCCGTATCGAATTTATCTCTCCCAACAAGCCGGCATGGATCATTTCCATCGCCTTTATATATTTCGGATCATACAAGCGCTGCTGGCCGATAAACATCACCTTGCCGGATTCCTTAAACACATTATACATATCCAGACAGTCAGCACACGTCATCGCCATCGATTTCTCGCAGAAGACATGCTTTCCGGCATGCAAGGCGTCTATTGTGATATGCGCATGTTCGTACAGCGGAGTGGCGATCATGACAGCTTGTATATCTCTATCATCCAAAAGCTTCCGGTAATCGTCATATGTCTTGGCTTTCGGATAGAGAGCCGAAGCCTCTTTCAGGTGGGGAGGATAATTATCACACAAGGCAACCACATCGGCATACGGAATCGTCTTCAGGTTATTCAAGTGGTACTGTCCGCGCGAACCTGTACCAATAAATCCGATCCGCACTTTCTCCTTTGCGATCTGCACCTTATCGTCGGCACTACAGGACTGCAACCAGGGAAACGCGGAAAGCAGCACACCGCCTCCACCAATCATTCCCAACTCCTTAAAGAAGTCCCGCCGGCTTAAATTGACTGAATTCTCATCATTTTTCATAACTTATATACATGTTTTTCATAAATATCAAATTGAGACGCGATTACCGGAACACGCTCGTCGCCGCAGATCATAAAGGCAGTTGTCAGAATCTCCGCCACCACCGGATCTTTCGCCACCACCGACACCATTTTCTTATCCTCCACGAATGTTCCCGTATGCGGGTTCACGATATGGCGCGGATGGGAAGGCATATTTCCCGATATCGATAACGAACTATCACTCAACTTCAAATCGGCAATCCGCTCTTTCGTAAACGGATTGTCAAGACCCACCGGCCAATATTCGCCGCACGGATGCGTACCGACCGCCAGAACCGAACTATTTCCGAAATTGACAAGCGCCTTACCAATCCCGTTTTCTTCCAACAGTTCCCGTATTTTAGCAAGCGCATATCCTTTCCCGTACCCGCCGAGATCAATGTGTAAAGATTCAGAAAAGAAAAAAATGCTTTTATCTTCTTCCGTCAGCAATACCTGGTCGAATCCCTGCAAAGTTATATCGAAATATCCTTCCGTCAGCTCATTGTAACGCTTGCAGTTCAACAATATATTCCAAAGCTCTTCCCCCACCGTCACCGGATAGTGTCCGGCTTCCCGGTTAACAAATGAAACCTCACTCTCCGGATCGAACCGGTTCAGCATTTTATCTAATCGCTGCACTTCCGATTCGACCTTTTCCCAGACCGTACCAAGAAGGCGGGGATCACTGCCGACCATCAAGATGTCAAACTGCGTTCCCATTACCGACGACATAGATCCATGGAAAAGCCCAGAAGCCGCATAATAGTTAGAATAAGCCATTTGTTACCTGTTATTTTTTACATGGTTCAAAGAGGTGTGCGTACACACTCTGCAAATATAGGGGATTTGTTCGTTTCACAAATAGAATTAGGCAACCTTTTTCTCAAAAGGTTGCCTAATTAGCGTTTATTTTCGTTTAAAACATTTATTACAACTCAACCTTCGCCAAGCAGAATTCCTTTTCCGGATGATAAGCCAGAACGCAGTGCCAAGCCTGTTACATTTTATTGGCACAAGAGTTCCACTGGCATGGTACTCCCGTTTCATGGGCAGGAAACAGTAGTTTCATAGGTAGGGAACGACCGTTACATAGGCAGGAAACAACACCAGCACTGCTATCTCCTCACCCTTTTGATGCCTCCGAGGCTGAAAAAAGAAACCAGCCATTCGTTTATTACAAGATAATAGCTTACATTTGCATCTAAAAGTATTATCTAAAATCTATGATTCCGATGAGTACACAAATTAGTAAAAGCCTGATAGCGCTTTTCTTTTTAGGAATGTTCGTAACCGGTTGCAATACTAACACGAAGCAAACGGCCGATAATGATATTAAATTCGATTCTATCCGGGTGGATAGGACCTATCATCTGCTGAATAATCCCGATAATCCCAATTGCAACTTGCAATTGAACTTCACCTATCCTGCCAAATTTTCCGATAAGGAGATTCTGAAAAAGATACAGAATGACTTTGTCCTCTCCTACTTCGGCGAGAATTATGAGAACCTGTCTCCAGAAGAGGCGGTCGCCAAGTACACGGAAGACTATCTGAACAACTATAAAGAACTGGAAGCCGATTTCAAGGCAGAGTTGGAAAAGAAGGACGATCTGCCGGTCGGAGCCTGGTTCTCTTATTTCGAAATGTCATCGGATGAAATCGTCTACAACCAGAATGACATTCTGAGCTATACTGTAAGTTTCGAAAACTATACAGGCGGTGCACACGGTTCGCATGCCTACAACAATCACGTGATCAACTTGAAAACAGGCAATGCAATCACAGAAGAAGATATTTTCATCGAGAACTTCCAGGACAGCCTCGCACAGATATTGATCGATCATATTGCCAAACAAAACAAGGTGGAGAATCCGAAAGATTTGGAAAACATCGGTTTTTTCAGTGTCGAAGAAATTTTTCCGAACGGTAATTTCCTGGTCGACGAGGACGGCATCACGTATACCTTTAATGAATATGAGATCGCCGCTTACGTGGTAAGGGAAACAAACGTATTCTTACCCTATGCGGAAATCCTATATCTATTGAAAAAAGACAGTCCAATTGCGAAACTAATTGACAATTGACAAATAAAATATAACAATAATCCCATACATATAATTTATGGATAACAGTGCAACAATATCCTCCCAATTGTCAATTGTCAATTGTCAATTGGGGGTTCTAAAGTCTTACTTTCCAACGCTAACCGATGCGCAAAAGCAACAGATAGACGCCCTGTTTGATTTGTATTCAGACTGGAATTCCAAAATCAATGTAATTTCACGCAAAGATATAGAGAACCTGTACCTGCACCACGTACTTCATTCGTTAGGTATCTTGAAAATGCTGAAATTCAGAGAAGGATCGACAATTATGGATATCGGTACGGGAGGCGGTTTTCCCGGCATACCACTTGCGATCCTGCTCCCTGAAGTACAGTTTCATTTGGTAGACAGTATCGGAAAAAAAATCAAGGTCGGACAAGCTGTAGCCGAAGCGATCGGTCTGAAAAACGTCACTTTCCGCCATTGTCGTGCCGAAGAGGAAAAACAATTATTCGACTTTGTCGTGAGTCGTGCCGTCATGCCACTGGCCGATCTGGTAAAAATCGCCCGTAAGAATATAAAGAAGGAACAACAAAATGCACTTCCTAACGGTTTGATTTGTCTGAAAGGAGGAGAGTTGCAGCATGAAATATTGCCATTCCACAAGCAAGCTGTCAGCCTCAACCTGAGTGACCATTTTAAAGAAGAATTTTTCCAAACTAAAAAAGTTGTTTACGTACCGTTATGATTACAATAAAATCGTTTGAGTTCAATTATTTCCAGGAAAACACATTCCTGCTGTATGATGATACACGCGAGGCCGTACTGATCGATTGTGGTTGCTGTCGCAAGGAAGAAGAAAAGGAGTTAACCGACTTTATCCTCGAAAACAAGTTGACATTAAAGCATTTGCTCTGTACTCATCTGCACGTGGATCACGTATTTGGAAACGGTTTTATATATAAGACATACGGTTTGAAACCCGAAGCGAACAAGCAGGATGTCGAGAAACTACCCTCTCCGGACGAACAGGCCAAGTTGTTCGGACTCCGTCAGCATGTCGAGAACGTCCCGGTTGAAAAATATATCGTAGGAGGCGAGATCATTAAGTTCGGCACATCCGAACTTCAAGTGCTGACAGTTCCCGGACATTCACCCGGCAGCATCGCTTTCTATAACAAAAAGAACGGCTTTGCGATCGTCGGCGATGCACTGTTTGCCGGAAGTATCGGCCGTACCGACCTTTGGGGTGGAAACCAGGAGGTATTGGTTGCCGCCATCCACGACAAACTCCTTTCACTTCCCGACGAGACAGTAATCTATCCGGGGCATGGACCGGAAACAAGAGTCATCGATGAGAAGTTCAACAATCCCTATTTGTAATTGACAATTAAGAATTAATTCATAAATCATAAATCACAATATTATGGACACAAATAAATTTGTAAACCGCCACGTTGGTATCTCGGCAGAAGACATTCCTTCCATGCTGCAAGCCATCGGCGTCAAGTCGGTTGACGAACTGATCGATCAGACCATCCCGTCCGACATCCGTTTGAAAGAACCGCTTAACCTTCCCGAACCCATGACGGAACGTGAGTTCGCAGAACACATCTCGGAGTTGGCATCCAAAAACGAAGTCTTCACTTCTTATATCGGAATGGGTTGGTATGACACAGTATGTCCGGCTCCTATCCAACGTAACGTATTTGAAAATCCGGTTTGGTACACTTCCTACACTCCGTACCAGGCAGAAGTTTCACAAGGACGTCTGGAAGCGTTGTTGAATTTCCAGACTGTTATCGCTGAACTGACCGGCCTGCCGCTAGCCAACTGTTCCCTGCTGGACGAAGCGACAGCAGCAGCCGAAGCGGCAACCATGTTCTACGGTAGCCGTAGCCGTGCACAGGTGAAAGCAGAAGCCAATACGTTGTTTGTCGACGAAAACGTATTCGCCTCTACACTGGCCGTTATCAACACTCGCATGATCCCGCAAGGCATCAAGGTCGTTGTGGGTGATTACAAAACATTTGAATTCACACCGGATGTATTCGGGGCTATCGTCCAGTATCCGAATGCCGACGGTTCGATCGAAGATTATAAAGAATTCATCGTACGTGCCAATGCCGGTGGAGCACGTGTCGCCGTTGCTGCCGACCTGATGAGTCTTGTCCTGCTGACTCCTCCGGGAGAATGGGGTGCAGATGTCGTGTTCGGAAGCAGCCAACGTTTCGGTATCCCGATGTTCTACGGTGGTCCGTCCGCTGCATTCTTCGCCACGAAAGACGAATACAAGCGTTCCATCCCCGGACGTATCATCGGCATTTCCAAAGATGCCTATGGACACACGGCTTACCGCTTGGCTTTGCAAACACGCGAACAACATATCAAACGTGAAAAGGCGACCTCCAATATCTGTACCGCCCAAGCCTTGCTAGCCACGATGGCTGGTTTCTACGCCGTTTACCACGGTGCCGAAGGCTTGAAGAACATCGCAGGTCGTATCCACGCTTCTGCAGGTTTCCTAACAGGCGAGTTGGAAAAACTAGGCTACAAACAATTGAACAAAAACTATTTCGACACACTGAAAATCCAGTTGCCGGAACATGTATCCATCAATGCACTCCGCGAGATCGCATTGGAATGTAAGGTGAACTTGCGTTACTTCGATGCCGGACAGATCGGCATCAGCTTGGACGAAACGACCGGACCGACCGATATCGGCGTATTGCTGTATATCTTCGCAGGGGCAGCCGGAAAGGACTACATGCTGAAAGAAGCCGTTCCTGAGAAAACTTATTTCGATCCGAAATTCGCCCGTACTTCCGAATTCCTGCAAGAAGACGTATTCAAAAAATATCATACCGAAACGGAACTGATGCGTTATATCACCCGCCTGGGACGAAAGGATGTTTCATTGGCCCAATCCATGATCTCTTTAGGTTCTTGTACGATGAAACTGAATCCGGCATCGACCATGCTTCCACTCAGCCGTCCGGAATTCATGAATATACATCCGTATGCACCGGAAGACCAGGTCGAAGGCTACACGGAACTGATTGAAAACTTATCGGCTTACTTGTGTGAGATCACCGGATTCAAAGGCTGTACGCTGCAACCTAATTCCGGAGCAGCCGGCGAATATACAGGTCTGCGCGTAATCCGGGCTTATCTGGAAAGCATCGGGCAGGGACATCGCAACATCGTCCTGCTTCCTGCCTCTGCCCACGGTACGAACCCGGCAAGTGCGGTTCAATGCGGTTTTACGACCGTTACGGTGAAATGTGACGACAAAGGAAATATCGACTTGGAAGATTTCCGGGCTAAAGCCGAAGCCAACAAGGACAACTTAGCAGCCAGCATGATCACCTATCCGTCTACTCACGGTATCTTCGAGGTGGACATCAAGGAAATGTGCGACATTGTTCACGCTTGCGGTGGTCAGCTGTATATGGACGGCGCCAACATGAATGCACAAGTCGGTCTGACCAATCCGGGTACTATCGGTGCAGACGTCTGCCACCTAAACCTGCATAAGACCTTTTCTTCTCCTCACGGAGGAGGCGGTCCCGGTGTCGGTCCGATCTGCGTTGCCGCACATCTCGTCCCGTTCCTGCCACAGCATCCGATATTATGGGGCAGCGACCTGAACACAGTCTCCGCCGCACCTTACGGTAGCGCGGGCATTCTGCCGATCACATATGCTTATATCCGCATGTTGGGAACAGAAGGGTTGGAAACGGTCACCAAGACCGCGATCTTGAATGCGAATTATCTGGCAGCCAAATTCAAAGATACTTACGGAATCGTTTACACAGGTGCTACAGGTCGCGTCGGTCACGAACTGATCCTGGAATGCCGCACGGTAAAAGAACGTTCGGGTATCGATGAAGGCGATATCGCCAAGCGCCTGATGGACTTCGGCTACCACGCTCCAACTCTTTCCTTCCCTGTTCACGGCACTCTGATGGTCGAACCGACCGAAAGCGAAAGCAAAGCCGAACTGGATCGTTTCGTCGAGGTGCTGGAATGTATCTGGAACGAAATCAAGGAAGTGGAAGAAGGCAAGGCTTCAAAGGAAGACAACGTATTAAAGAACGCTCCTCATCCCGAATATGAAGTAACGGCCGACGAATGGAAACACGAGTATCCGCGCAGCAAGGCCGCCTTCCCGCTGGAATGGTTGCACGACAGCAAATTCTGGGTGAATGTAGCCCGCGTAGACAATGCGTATGGCGACCGCAACCTGATTCCAACACTTTGTGCATGCGAAATTTAATATAAACCGGCGCAAACCTATTACTCGATTTCGACTTGACAAAACGGTGCCAAAGCACCTTTATCACGATCTTTCAGGCACGGATTTCACGGATTGACACGGATAAATTTATTTTCTTTCCGTGTTTTCCGTGTAATCCGTGCCTAAATTATGGTGATTAGTAAGGTGGTAAGTAAAAAGAAAGGATATGCTCAAAAAAACCTAAAGTGTGCAGATTCCAGACGAAAGTTCTTTGATATAAAGAATGTTTGATTACTTTTGCAGGTCAGTATTCAGAAGGTTAATTCGAACAAATATCCAATATAGAAATCTAATATTCCTATAATATGAGTTTAAAAATTATTGTATTGGCGAAACAGGTTCCGGACACACGCAATGTGGGAAAGGATGCGATGAAAGAGGACGGAACTATCAACCGAGCCGCACTTCCCGCAATCTTCAACCCGGAAGATCTGAACGCATTAGAACAAGCCCTCCGCTTGAAAGACGCCTATCCGGGAACTACGGTAACCTTGTTAACAATGGGTCCGGGGCGTGCAGCTGAAATTATTCGTGAAGGTTTATACCGGGGAGCAGACGGTGGTTATCTGCTAACCGACCGTGCATTTGCCGGTGCCGACACTTTGGCAACGTCTTATGCGCTTGCCACAGCAATCAAGAAAATAGGTGACTACGATATTATCATCGGAGGACGCCAGGCTATTGACGGCGATACAGCACAGGTAGGTCCTCAAGTCGCTGAAAAGTTAGGATTAACACAGGTCACATATGCCGAAGAAATCCTGAACGTAGACGAAAAGAATCGCAGTATCACAGTGAAACGGCATATCGACGGTGGTGTCGAAACAGTGGAAGGTCCGCTGCCTATCGTGATTACGGTCAACGGTTCGGCTGCCCCCTGCCGTCCGCGTAATGCCAAGTTGGTGATGAAATACAAACGGGCATTGGGCGCGCAGGAAAAAGTTCCTGCTCCCGCCTGCCATCCGGAAGGCGTATCGGCACTGCCATACCCCGAACTGTATGAAAAGCGCCCGTACCTGAATATTCCGGAATGGAGTGTTGCCGATGTAAACGGAGATCTCGCACAATGCGGTTTGTCCGGTTCGCCGACAAAAGTCAAAGCGATTCAGAACATCGTGTTCCAGGCAAAGGAAAGCAAGACGCTGACCGGCTCAGACAAGGATGTGGAAGATTTGATTGTTGAACTGTTAGCTAACCACACTATCGGATAATTGACAATTGATAATTGACAATTCATACGGTAAAAAAGATTGAACAATATGAATAATGTATTTGTATATTGTGAGCTTGAAGGTACAACGATTGCCGATGTAAGCCTCGAACTGCTGACCAAAGGTCGCAAGTTAGCCAACCAGTTGAACTGCCAACTCGAAGCCATTGTGGCCGGTTCCGGACTGGAAGGGATTGAAAAGCAGGTGATGCCTTATGGCGTGGACAAGGTGCATATTTTTGACGCTCCCGGTCTGTTCCCGTACACTTCCCTTCCTCATTCTTCTGTTTTGATCAATCTGTTCAAAGAAGAAAAACCGCAGATCTGCCTGATGGGAGCAACGGTTATCGGCCGTGACTTAGGCCCCCGTGTTTCTTCTGCACTGACAAGCGGTCTGACAGCAGACTGTACATCCCTCGAAATCGGCTCGCACGAAGACAAAAGAGCTGGTAAAACATACGAAAACCTGTTATACCAGATCCGTCCCGCTTTCGGTGGTAACATCGTAGCGACGATCATCAATCCGGAACACCGTCCTCAGATGGCGACTGTTCGCGAAGGTGTGATGAAAAAAGAAATTCTGGACGCCGGTTATAAAGGCGAAGTGGTAAAACACGACGTCGCCAAATATGTTCCGGAAACGGATTATGTCGTAAAGGTCATCGACCGCCACATAGAAAAGGCCAAACACAACCTGAAAGGTGCTCCGATCGTAGTAGCCGGCGGTTACGGAATGGGTTCCAAGGAAAGTTTCGATATGTTGTTCGAACTGGCAAAGGAACTTCATGCCGAAGTAGGCGCCAGCCGTGCAGCCGTTGATGCCGGTTTCTGTGACCATGACCGCCAGATCGGCCAGACAGGTGTGACGGTCCGTCCGAAATTGTATATCGCTTGCGGTATCTCCGGACAGATCCAGCATATCGCAGGTATGCAGGATGCAGGTATCATCATCTCTATCAACAACGACGAGAACGCTCCGATCAACACGATTGCCGACTACGTGATCAACGGCACTGTTGAGGAGGTGATTCCGAAGATGATTAAGTATTACAAACAGAACAGCAAGTAAAGAGATGGCAAATTATTATACAGACATTCCGGAACTCAAGTATCACTTGAACAATCCGATGATGGAACGTATTTGCGAACTGAAAGAACGCAATTACAGAGATAAAGAAGAGTTCGACTATGCACCGCAGGATTATGCCGATGCAATGGACTCGTTCGACAAAGTGCTTGAAATCACAGGCGAAATCACGGGTGAGATCATCGCTCCCAATGCCGAAGGAGTTGACGAAGAAGGCCCCCACTGCGCAAACGGACGTGTGGAATACGCTTCCGGGACCAAGCAGAATCTGGATGCAATGGTGAAAGCCGGCCTGAACGGTATGACGATGCCGCGCCGTTTCGGCGGTTTGAACTTCCCGATCACGCCGTACACCATGTGCGCCGAAATCGTGGCCGCTGCCGATGCTGGATTCGGAAACATCTGGTCGTTGCAAGATTGTATCGAGACATTATATGAATTCGGAAACGAAGACCAGCACAGCCGTTTCATTCCGCGTATCTGCGCCGGTGAAACGATGTCTATGGACTTGACAGAGCCGGATGCCGGTTCCGACTTGCAGTCCGTGATGCTGAAAGCGACTTTCGACGAAAAAGAAAATTGCTGGCGTCTGAACGGTGTGAAACGTTTCATCACAAACGGAGACGCCGACCTTCATCTGGTCTTGGCCCGTTCGGAAGAAGGGACGAAAGACGGGCGTGGCCTGTCTATGTTCATCTATGACAAACGCCAGGGTGGCGTAGATGTCCGCCGTATTGAAAACAAGTTGGGTATTCACGGTTCGCCTACCTGCGAACTGGTTTACAAGAATGCGAAAGCCGAACTTTGCGGAGATCGCAAATTAGGTTTGATCAAATATGTGATGGCGCTGATGAACGGTGCCCGTTTGGGTATCGCCGCACAGTCTGTCGGTCTGAGCCAGGCCGCCTACAACGAAGGGTTAGCTTACGCAAAGGAACGCAAACAGTTCGGCAAAGCAATTATCGAATTCCCGGCTGTTTACGACATGCTGTCTATCATGAAAGCGAAGCTGGATGCCGGCCGTGCCTTACTGTATCAGACTTCCCGTTATGTAGATATCTACAAAGCACTGGACGACATCGCCCGTGAACGCAAGCTGACTCCGGAAGAACGTCAGGAACAGAAAAAATATGCCAAACTAGCCGACTCTTTCACCCCGCTGGCAAAAGGTATGAACTCCGAATATGCCAACCAGAACGCATACGACTGTATCCAAATTCATGGTGGTTCAGGCTTCATGCTGGAATATGCTTGTCAACGTATCTACCGGGATGCCCGCATCACCTCCATCTACGAAGGAACGACGCAATTGCAGACAGTTGCAGCCATCCGTTACGTGACCAACGGTTCCTATCTGGCTACCATCCGAGAATTCGAAACAATCCCGTGTTCTCCTGAAATGGAACCGCTGAAAGGCCGCCTGGTTGAAATGGCCAATAAGTTCGAAGCCTGCATGAACAAGGTGAAGGAAGCGCAGAACCAGGAATTGCAGGACTTTGTTGCCCGTCGCCTTTATGAAATGGCAGCCGACTGCATCATGGCTCACCTGCTGATCCAAGACGCGACAAAGACTCCTGAAATGTTTGCCAAATCAGCTGTCGTATACTTGAATTATGTCGAAGCGGAAGTGGAAAAACACAGCAGCTTTATCTTGAAATTCAATGCCGACGAATTAGCAAGCTACAGACAATAATAGAGCGTATCTAATTTCATAAAAGCCGGATATCTTCTCTTGATTTCCGGCTTTTTCCTTATATTTAGACTCGTATTAAGCCAATAAGACAACCATCGACTATGAAACAGTACAATCCAGACATCCACCATCGTCACAGTATCCGTTTGAAAGGATATGATTATTCACAGGAAGGGTTATAAATGATATTAAACCCATATGGTGAAATAATCCAACAATGTTATTGGGATTTGGAACACAAATACCCCAATATCGAATGTTGCGAATATGTTATTATGCCAAATCATTTCCATGCGATTATAAAAATCGATCGGGATGCATTTAGGGCGGGCGAACCCCGCCCCTACGTGGTGACACTGGGGCATATTGTGGGATATTTTAAATATCAATCGACAAAAATGATTAATCTACACGGTCAAAAATTATGGCAACGTAATTATTATGAACATATCATACAGGATGAAAAAGCGTATCATAATATATCCAATTATATATTAAACAATCCGGCACAATGGGCATACGACCGATTACGCTAATTCATTGTGGTGATTCCATAATACCCATTGCATACTACCACGAAGCAACAGATATATCAGAAATGCCATCCACAATGCATGATTTCCCATCATTCCGAAAAAGAGGTAATAGATCAAAAAGAAAGTGCCGGAAGCGACCAACATCGAATAAAGCATCAGGCGGGTAGCTGTCGCACCGATCAGGATACCATCCCACAAGAAGGCGGCAAAGCCGGCAAGCGGAACAGCCAGCACCCAATAGAAATAGGTTCCGGCCTCTTGTATGACAACAGAGTCATTCGTCAGGAGGGAGAGAAAACCTTTCCCGCCTACTCCATAAAGCAGGGTAAACGAAAGGGACAACCCAATCCCCCAGCCAAACAGCAAACGGATCATCCGACTAAGGGCTGTTTTGTTCCGAGCACCGATATAACGTCCCGCCAAAGCCTCGCCCGCATAGGCAAAACCGTCCATGATATAGGAGAAAAGCGTAAACAACTGCATCAGCAATGTATTAACAGCCAAAACGATATCGCCCTGTCTCGCACCCGTAGAAGTAAAAAATGTAGTAACCGCCACCAAACAAAGCGTACGAAAGAAAATATCGCCATTCACCTGGAAGAAACGACGCATAGCGACCTTATCCATGGCCTCATGCCAGCAAACACGAATATTCAACCGCTTCCGATAGAATACGAACCACAGGAATACAGCCATCCCGAAGCCTCCATATTGAGCGATCAGCGTTCCCGTCGCAACCCCTTGCACCTTCATGCCGAACACAAAGACGAAGATCAGGCTCGCCACGATATTCACGACATTCTGGGTGATCGCAATAAACATCGGGAAACGGGAATTCTGCATTCCGATAAACCAACCGGAGAAACCATACAATCCCAACACAGCCGGCGCTCCCCAAATACAAATATTGAAATATAAGGAAGCCAACCGTTCTACCTCATCCGTCGTATCCAATAGTAAGAAAGCTATTTCCCGTATCGGATACTGGAGCAGAAGCAGAGCCAGAGAAATCAGAATCCCGACACCGACCGACCGGAACAAAACCCTCGTTACTTCCAGGAGATCCCGTCTCCCCAGAGCCTGTGAAGTCATCCCACTCGTTCCCATCCGCAAGAAACCGAACAACCAGTAAATAATATTGAACAGCATCCCCCCTACCGCAATCGCCCCGATATAGGAAGCGGCCCCCAAATGTCCGACAATCGCCACATCGACCAATCCCAACAAAGGAACCGTTATATTGGATACAATAGAAGGAAGCGCTAACTGAAGTATCTTTTTATTCATTATTTATCGTATCTATAAAAACTATTCCTAACTTTGTCAGCAAAGTTACAGATTACTTTAGAAATAACATGATTACACTTATGTTTCAATAACAAAAACGCGAACCCTAAGTAATTGTAAAAAACGTTGGATGTTCGCATCCTCTATAAATCATACACTTATAGATTTATTTAGAGAATATGAACATTTATTGCTTTTCTACTTTATCATTCGCAAAATTACAATTTAAAAGTGTCATCAATAAAGCTTTTCACAAACATGGAGTCGCATCTTTTACAGATGCGTGGATTGAAACGAGAGAGGGATTATTTAAAATCTCATCTTTCCGAGTCGCATCTTTTACAGATGCGTGGATTGAAACAGATTTACCAGTATATTCAGAAATAAGAGGAACGTCGCATCTTTTACAGATGCGTGGATTGAAACATCAGTTGAAACACGCTTTACAGATACACGATAAAGTCGCATCTTTTACAGATGCGTGGATTGAAACTATCCAAACAAAAATGAAAGCCTATCTGTCTTTGTCGCATCTTTTACAGATGCGTGGATTGAAACTTATCAATCCCGAGGCCCGTAAAAAAGCCCTGGATGTCGCATCTTTTACAGATGCGTGGATTGAAACTTTACCTAATTCGGGCGCATTTTCAAAAGAACGAAGTCGCATCTTTTACAGATGCGTGGATTGAAACCGGTATTTCTATCAATGATTTTCGTAATGTCAAGTCGCATCTTTTACAGATGCGTGGATTGAAACTTTTGTACAGAGAGAGTTACCGTACATGACGGCAGTCGCATCTTTTACAGATGCGTGGATTGAAACAAAAGCCTGAATAGCTGCCAACTCCTTAAGGTAAGTCGCATCTTTTACAGATGCGTGGATTGAAACTTGCAAACACAAGATTATCGTCCGCATATCTAGTCGCATCTTTTACAGATGCGTGGATTGAAACTCGGTGCAGAAGAATAACAATAACTCCACCCAGTCGCATCTTTTACAGATGCGTGGATTGAAACGCTGACGCTCATTTGGTATATTTCGCCACGCCGGTCGCATCTTTTACAGATGCGTGGATTGAAACTGCCAATTAGAATCAACACGAGAAACAGGTATGTCGCATCTTTTACAGATGCGTGGATTGAAACCAAACAGAACGACCAGCTTTCACACCAAAAAAACGTCGCATCTTTTACAGATGCGTGGATTGAAACCTGACGCTCATTTGGTATATTTCGCCACGCCTAAGTCGCATCTTTTACAGATGCGTGGATTGAAACAAGGGATGGATTACCAAGAATCTCGTCCTTTCGAGTCGCATCTTTTACAGATGCGTGGATTGAAACTCTAGATTTTAAATAAGATGACGGAGAGGGTATGTCGCATCTTTTACAGATGCGTGGATTGAAACATCTTTGTCTGGATAGGAAACATCATAGGCATAAAGTCGCATCTTTTACAGATGCGTGGATTGAAACATAAGCTCTTGTATCTTTTTCGGTTCATCGTCAAGTCGCATCTTTTACAGATGCGTGGATTGAAACAACACTTCCTTTAATATCGGCTCTGTAAGCTTTCGTCGCATCTTTTACAGATGCGTGGATTGAAACACTATTTGAGCAATGTGCCCAACAGTTATATCGTGTCGCATCTTTTACAGATGCGTGGATTGAAACGCTGACGCTCATTTGGTATATTTCGCCACGCCTAAAGTCGCATCTTTTACAGATGCGTGGATTGAAACCTTAAAAGTAAGAATAACAGGAGTTTTAGAACACGTCGCATCTTTTACAGATGCGTGGATTGAAACGTCAATCTGAAAGTAAGACCATGCTTTTTGTATAAGTCGCATCTTTTACAGATGCGTGGATTGAAACAGGCACATGAAGTAGGTAAGGACTTGAATACTGGTCGCATCTTTTACAGATGCGTGGATTGAAACCGAAATATGTTTTATAACATATAGTCGGTTTTTGGTCGCATCTTTTACAGATGCGTGGATTGAAACACGAATATATATACGGTCAAAATCCAAGGCCTTTGTCGCATCTTTTACAGATGCGTGGATTGAAACATTGCCCTCAAAAGGAATACAATAATCCCATAATGTCGCATCTTTTACAGATGCGTGGATTGAAACGAAATCAACCTTATAAGCATTACCGTCCTCGTCAAGTCGCATCTTTTACAGATGCGTGGATTGAAACTTACCAGAGTGCAGGAGTTTTTTCGCAATGCCAGTCGCATCTTTTACAGATGCGTGGATTGAAACGTCCGTTTTAGAATACAACAGTAATAATGCAACTAATAAGTCGCATCTTTTACAGATGCGTGGATTGAAACCACTCTTCAAAGGCGCGTTTGAACGTGTCTTTAATGTCGCATCCTTTACGGGGACAACTATTTATAATATTTTTTGCAAGAAGATTACAGGATTAAAATATTTGTTTGTTAGAAAATAAAATATATCTTTGTTGAACAGAGTTATAAAGATACCTTATTACTCAAAGCATAAACACCTTATATTACGTTAACCTAAACATATGATATATACAAATAAAGAATACTGTCTTGAGGTTAAAGGAAGCATGGCCTGCTTTACCCGTCCGGAGATGAAAGTCGAAAGAGTTAGCTACGACATAATAACGCCATCTGCTGCCCGAGCTATTTTCGAATCTATATTTTGGAAACCAGCCATACAATGGAATATTACTCGAATAGAAGTATTAAATCCAATCAGATGGTTTTCCATGAAAAGAAATGAGATTGGAAGTTTAATGAGCCCCCGTTCATCCGGATTATTCATCGAAGATAATCGGCAACAAAAATCCAGTTTGTTACTAAAAGATGTTTGCTATAGAATTTTTGCAGAGTTGGAATTTATACCTATAAGAAATAGAGCGAAAGAAGATATGTTGAAAGTGCCATCAAAGTCCTCTGACGAAAATCCAGGCAAATATAATGCTATGTTCGAACGTAGAGCTAAAAAGGGGCAATGTTTCAATCAACCCTATTTAGGTTGCCGTGAGTTCTCCGCAGATTTCACATACATCGAAAATCCGGTAAAAGGAAACGGAATACCCGAAGATCGTGATTTTGGATATATGCTATATGATATGGATTTCACAAACGAAAAAGATCCAAAGCCAATGTTCTTCAGGGCTATAATGAAACAAGGAGTCTTGATCGTTCCATCCATTAACAGTGAGGAGGTACGCCGATGATTTTGCAAGCATTATACGAATACTACCAGCGTAAAGCTGCTGATCCGGGGAGTACTATTGCTCCCCATGGATTAGAATGGAAAGAAATACCTTATCTTATTCTGATAGATAAAAAAGGGAATTTTTTAGAACTACAGGATACCACCGAGGGGGTAGGAAAACAGAAACGAGCAAAAAAATACCTGGTCGTCAAAAGTAAAGGACGTACCGGCAGCAACAGTTGGCAAACGGCAAATGTATTTTGGGACCATTTCGGATATGTGTTAGCCCAACCTAAAAATACGGATGATAAAGGAATGCCAAAAGCACTGGACGATGCCGCTAAACAAAATAAAACCTTTGTTCAGGAGGTCAGGCGGCTTGCCGAAATGTATCCTTCCAATGAAGAGATTCAAGCAGTAGCCAAATTTTACGATAATCCTGATAATCTTCAACGTATAAAAATGGACCCTTTATGGGAAGAATGTATCAAAAAAGACGGGACAAACATCTCCTTTAAAGTAGCAGGAAACAATACTATCGTGGCTGCAAATCCGGATGTAACATCATCTATAGAAGACTGTTCAGACAAAGATGAACCTACAGGGATATGCCTCATCACCGGAAAAAAGGCTCCGATAGCCATACTCAATAGTGCCATAGCCATACCCGGGGGTAAGAGCGGAGCTAAACTGGTTGGCTTTCAAAAGAAATCGGGTTACGATTCTTATTATAAAGAGCAAGGTATGAACGCACCCATTTCAAAAGAAGCGGAAGCTGCTTATACCACAGCTTTAAATTCTTTATTGGGAAAAGATTCCTCTAACAAATATCGCTTGCATGACACATCCGTTGTTTTCTGGTCTCAGAAACCGACAAAGTTGGAGCAATGTTTCTGTTTCATATTTACATCTCCTCCCAAAGATGATCCGGATAAAAACACGGAAGTTATCAGAGACTTCTTGAAGTCCCCGTTCTCGGGAGTATTGAATGACGAGGACAAAACTCCCTTTTACGTGTTAGGTTTATCTCCTAATGCCGCCCGTATCTCCGTTAGATTCTGGCGACAAGGAACAGTAGGCGAATTTGCCAGTCACATCAGACAACATTTTAAGGACTTGGAAATCATTAAAAGCAAGAATCAAAGAGCCTATTTTTCTTTATTCAACTTACTGACCCAAGTTGCTTCCTTAAATAAAATGGAAAATCTGCCTCCCTGCTTAGCCAGCGATTTAAGTCAAAGCATATGGGATAACCAACCCTACCCGACCACATTGCAGATGCAATGTCTGATACGAATCAAAGCAGACCGGAATATAACGTCGATAAGAGCCGCTATACTCAAAGCCTACTTAAATAGAAAATTCAGAAATCATAATAATCCACCTAAAGAAATTCAAATGGCATTAGATTTAGAAAATAAAAACCAAGCGTACTTATGTGGCCGCTTGTTTGCTATCCTTGAAAAGATCCAGAGTGATGCTATCCCAGGAGCAAATTCTACGATCAAAGAGCGTTACTACGGTGCAGCGTCGACAACCCCGACAACTGTATTCGGCCGCTTGTTGTCTTTATCCAGACATCACCTTGCAAAATTTGATACCGGGAAATCTGTTTATTATGAAAAATTATTGCAAAGTGTTATCACCAACCTGGATAGTAACGGATTACCTAAATATTTATCGATGGACGACCAATCGCGTTTCGCAATCGGTTATTACCATCAAAGAGAAGATTTATATAAAACAACAACAGATAAAGAAAAAAATTAATACTATACAAATATGGAAACAGCAATAAACAATCGTTACGACTTCATTTATTTATTTGATGTACAGGATGGTAATCCGAACGGTGATCCCGATGCCGGAAATTTACCCAGAGTTGATCCGGAAACAGGTGAAGGCCTGGTTTCCGATGTCTGTCTGAAGCGTAAAGTCCGGAACTTTGTTCAAATAGTAAAAGGAGGAGAAAGACTGTATGATATATTCATTAAAGAGAAAGCGGTATTGAATAATCTGATCGCAGACGCTCATAAACAGGAAGGGGTTAAAGATATAAAAGAGAAAGGAGATAAAACAGAGGCTGCTCGGCAATGGATGTGCAGAAACTTTTATGACATAAGGACATTTGGAGCCGTACTAAGTACAGGCGAAAATGCCGGACAGGTTCGTGGCCCTATCCAATTTACTTTTGCCCGTTCCATCAGTCCGATTGTTACTGCCGAACATAGTATAACCCGTATGGCTGTGGCTACGGAGGATGAGGCTAAAAAACAGAGTGGAGATAACCGCACTATGGGACGTAAATTTACAGTTCCTTACGGACTATATAAAGCTAACGGATTTATTTCCGCTCATTTAGCCGCACAAACCGGATTCAATGAAGATGACCTGAACTTATTCTGGGATTCATTGAAAAACATGTTCGATCACGACCATTCAGCAGCCAGAGGAATGATGAATGCCCGCAAATTGATCGTATTCAAACACAGTACAGCATTAGGTAATGCTTCAGCTCATTCTTTATTCGGTTTAGTGAAGGTTCAACTTAAGGATGACCAACGCCCACCCCGTTCGTTCGACGATTATATTGTTACCATCGACAAGGATAAACTACCGGAAGGTGTAGAAGTTCTGGACATGATATGATAGAATACGGAGATGAGGACCTGTTGATGCTTTCCGGAATCCAACACATAACTTTCTGTAAACGTCAATGGGCCCTTATACATATCGAACAACAGTGGGCGGAAAACAACCTCACTATTGAAGGAAACTGGATGCATCAAAAAGTCGATGATCCTACCTTGATGAACCGCAATAAAGGCATAGTAACATTAAGATCCGTAACGCTTGTCTCCAGACGGCTGGGACTTTATGGTATCTCTGATGTAGTAGAGATGGTCGCTTCCACCTCCGGACAAAATTCAATAAGACATCCTAAATATCCGGGATTCTGGCAATTAATTCCGGTCGAATACAAACGAGGCAAACCTAAAAAAGATCAGATAGATGAAGTCCAGCTATGCGCACAAGCGATTTGCCTGGAAGAGATGTATAACGTCAGCATAGAAAAAGGCTTTTTGTATTATGGGGAAACTCGCCACCGAGAAGAGGTCCAGTTTACTGAAGAATTACGGAAACTGGTTGAAAATAAATGTGTCCAAATGCACAAGCTATACGAGCAAAAAGTTCTTCCGCCGGCAATATACAAAGCGCATTGCAAGTCATGTTCTTTATGTGACGTATGTATGCCTAAAGTACTGACAAAAACACCGAAAGTGAATACTTACCTGTCCCAGTTATACGATTAAAATATGAGAAAATTATTGAACACATTGTATGTAACTACTCCTGAAGCCTATTTAACTAAAGATGGAGAAAACGTTGTAATTAGGGTTAAGGAAAAAGATATATTCAGAATTCCGGTTTTAAATATAGAAGGTATTGTCACATTCGGATATATAGGTGCTTCTCCGGCATTAATGAAGATGTGTGCTGAAAGAAATGTAGGATTATGTTTTTTAAGTGCTAATGGACAGTTTCAAGGTAGAGTCTCCGGTCCGACAAAAGGAAATGTCCTTTTACGAAGAACACAATACAGGATTGCCGACGATGCAAATAAATCACTGGAAATCAGTCGGCTTTTTATTGCAGGAAAGATAGCAAATTCCCGGACGGTTATCGATCGTTTCAAAAGAGATCACATTTCTTCCGACAAACAGCTATCCTTGTTTTTATCCGTATCTGAAAAGTTAAAGAGATCAAAGAATCAGGCTTTAGTTGCTGAGTCCTCCGATACATTAAGAGGTATAGAGGGAGAAGCCGCTACAACTTATTTCTCTGTATTTAACCAGATGATCATATCGCAATGTGAGGATTTTCCTTTTAACGGGAGGAACAGAAGACCGCCCAAAGACAAAGTAAATGCTCTATTGTCATTCGTTTACACATTGCTGAATCATGAGGTACAGTCTGCATTGGAAACAGTAGGACTTGATCCATACGTAGGCTTTTTACATACCGATCGACCAGGAAGAGCGAGTTTAGCGTTAGATATGATGGAAGAGTTACGAGCCTACCTGGCAGACAGGTTGGTTTTGTCCTTAATTAATCGTAAACAGATATCCGGTAAAGGTTTTGTCGAACACGGAGATAACGGGATTGTAATGGATGAAGATATCAGAAAGGGAGTCTTACTCGCTTGGCAGAAGAGAAAAAAAGAGACAATAATCCACCCCTACTTAAATGAATCCGTACCGATAGGACTGATCCCATATATTCAGGCGATGCTTTTAGCTCGTTTTTTGAGAAACGATTTAGATAATTATCCGGTCTTTTTAATGAAGTAAGTTCATGTATGTTCTAGTTACATATGACGTAGAAACGATGACTTCCGACGGACAGCGCAGGTTACGTCAGGTAGCACGTCAATGCCTGAATTATGGCCAACGCGTCCAAAATTCCGTTTTTGAATGCTCTGTCTCGCCTGCTCAATTTACCGAGTTAAGATTAAAACTATCGGATATCATCGATCATAAAAAAGATAGTATTCGTTTCTATTTCTTGGGAAATAATTATTCTAAAAGAGTTGAATACATAGGTGTCGTCACATCCTATAATGTAGAAGATGAACTTATAATATAACTGTTTGCGAACATTAAGCATTAACAAAAAGCTGGAGTTTTCGCAATCATTGATTATTAGCCTATTAAACACTCCTATTAGTTTTATTTCATCAATAAAAAATCCAAAAAGTTTATTATCGCATAAATGCATTGATAACAGACTGTAAATGTTTGCATTATTTGTAATGCAGTCGTACCTTATATAGGTACGTGGATTGAAACGCTAACGCTCATTTGGTATATTTCGCCACGCCTAGTCGTACCTTATATAGGTACGTGGATTGAAACCCACGGTATAACTACCGGTTGTTTTGATGTCGTGTCGTACCTTATATAGGTACGTGGATTGAAACATTTTTTGAGCCTTTTTATGTTACTGATACGAATTGTCGTACCTTATATAGGTACGTGGATTGAAACAAGGTGCTGCCTATACTAAAATGCTCGCGGAAACGGTCGTACCTTATATAGGTACGTGGATTGAAACATCGTGATGCCGCCGTCTTTAAGCTCCAACAGGGTCGTACCTTATATAGGTACGTGGATTGAAACTCCTCTTTCTGTGCAGCAATGGCGCGCTTTTGGCGTGTCGTACCTTATATAGGTACGTGGATTGAAACGCTGACGCTCATTTGGTATATTTCGCCACGCCTGTCGTACCTTATATAGGTACGTGGATTGAAACAAAATCTACCTTATACGCATTACCGTCCTCATCAGTCGTACCTTATATAGGTACGTGGATTGAAACGGAAGCAAAGAATCATAAACAGGCATAGGAATAAGTCGTACCTTATATAGGTACGTGGATTGAAACCGTATGTGGTTTATAATTGCTCCAGCTTTGTAGGTCGTACCTTATATAGGTACGTGGATTGAAACAGTGCAAAGATAGTTGGTGACTATTATACGGAGTCGTACCTTATATAGGTACGTGGATTGAAACCCTTTTCCAATACATCCATTTTTATAAAGCACAAGTCGTACCTTATATAGGTACGTGGATTGAAACCTAAAAATGAATATGGTTATGAAACGCTTCGTAAGTCGTACCTTATATAGGTACGTGGATTGAAACATCTTAGTTTGGATCGGAAACATCATCGGCATGAGTCGTACCTTATATAGGTACGTGGATTGAAACATTTTGATTGTACCGCGCAGTTACCTATTTCTCGGTCGTACCTTATATAGGTACGTGGATTGAAACATTTTGATTGTACTGCTCAATTACCTATTTCTCGTCGTACCTTATATAGGTACGTGGATTGAAACCCTGTTACGCATTTTAAGGATATACTTAAGGTCGTCGTACCTTATATAGGTACGTGGATTGAAACAAATATAGAACATCAAGATATCCAATACGCTAAGGTCGTACCTTATATAGGTACGTGGATTGAAACATGGTCAAGCCTCCTCAATTGTTTTATTGTTGATGTCGTACCTTATATAGGTACGTGGATTGAAACACGGTACGTTAACCACTTAGGCAGAACACTGTCGTCGTACCTTATATAGGTACGTGGATTGAAACAAGAGAAGGATTGCCTAAAATCTCATCTCTACGGTCGTACCTTATATAGGTACGTGGATTGAAACACGACTGATTTAGGCCGCATTACTCCGGTATTTAGTCGTACCTTATATAGGTACGTGGATTGAAACATTAAAATACTCACGAGATTTTATCCAATTACCGTCGTACCTTATATAGGTACGTGGATTGAAACAATACTATACGGATGAGTTTTGTGACCCCTTTAAGTCGTACCTTATATAGGTACGTGGATTGAAACACGGATGTAGATACGATCAAAATCCAAGGCCTTGTCGTACCTTATATAGGTACGTGGATTGAAACTGATAAAACAGGAATAAAACACAAAAAACCGTTCCGTCGTACCTTATATAGGTACGTGGATTGAAACAGGATTGTATGTAAGTGTAATAAAAAGAGGTGCGGTCGTACCTTATATAGGTACGTGGATTGAAACTATTGTGGCAGGAGAAGATGATCCTGAAAAATGGTCGTACCTTATATAGGTACGTGGATTGAAACTTGAGACGGATAAAACACTTGGAGCTAATGCTATGTCGTACCTTATATAGGTACGTGGATTGAAACTTGACAGTGATAACAGTAGCGTAATAAGTTTGCAAGTCGTACCTTATATAGGTACGTGGATTGAAACTGTAAAGGATAGACAGGATAATGCAGGGAAAGAAAGTCGTACCTTATATAGGTACGTGGATTGAAACCTGTTTGTCTCTTACTCCTTATTCCCAATTCATGTCGTACCTTATATAGGTACGTGGATTGAAACACGAATATAAATACGATCAAAGCCCAAGGCCTTTTGTCGTACCTTATATAGGTACGTGGATTGAAACATGGAAAAGAGTAGGGAGGTCGAAAGCGTGATATGTCGTACCTTATATAGGTACGTGGATTGAAACAGGAACGGGTAAACATACTTGAATATGCCGCTTTGTCGTACCTTATATAGGTACGTGGATTGAAACTTTGAATTTACCCCCTTTAGAGGATATGGAAGCGTCGTACCTTATATAGGTACGTGGATTGAAACAAGGTGCTGCCTATGCTAAAACTCTCGCTGAGAGTCGTACCTTATATAGGTACGTGGATTGAAACGACTGTCTGAGTAATAGGATTAACAATAATGTCACGTCGTACCTTATATAGGTACGTGGATTGAAACTTATATTGTACATCTATTGCCATCAAATGAATCATTGTCGTACCTTATATAGGTACGTGGATTGAAACAAGGTCAAAACGCTTATTATTAAGTATAGCGGTAGTCGTACCTTATATAGGTACGTGGATTGAAACTGACGGTAATTTAAAGGACGGTCTTACCGTTTGTCGTACCTTATATAGGTACGTGGATTGAAACCGTTATATGTTTTATAACATATAGTCGGTTGTTGGTCGTACCTTATATAGGTACGTGGATTGAAACAATGGACGAGCCGTTGAAAGAGCTGTCATACTTGGTCGTACCTTATATAGGTACGTGGATTGAAACAGTTGACAACCGGTACGCGTGTCCTTCGGAGTCTGTCGTACCTTATATAGGTACGTGCATTGGCCAGAAGTTGATACACGTGTCATAGCCGTCGCACCCGTAAAGGATGCGACGGTAATGTTATTGTTGTAATTCAGACACATTTCAATCCAAACGCACTATTATAACCAACTCAATCTGTAACACCTATCACATCAACAGTAGTTCCTCTACCCAAGCACCGTCCAAAACCAATCCGGCCCGTTCATCATAACACCTTCCATCTTCCAATATAAAAATCCCAGCATACACTCCCACTGTTCCCTGTTTACATAACTGTTCGAAATCCCATTTTCTAATGGATACGCTATACTGCTGTAGCTTACGTAACAACCAAAATTCCGGGCCAATCCGCTTCAGTTCCTCCAGTAAGGTTGCACCATCACCATAGCCGACCAAGATGGATACCGAGTCTTTATCGTCTATCAACCGGAACTTCTCTGCAGCAGTTGCAAACATAAAGTGCATTTCTGCAAAACCTTTATATAACAGACCTTTTATATTAGCCTTATCAAAGGTGTTACAATTGCTATAGAATAAGCTGAAATATTGAGCCATACACTCCGGAGAAAACAAGTCGCTCCCATCGGAAACAGACAGTATCTCCCGCAAAGCAGCCGCTCCCTTTCCCATCAAACCACGCAAAAGAGTATTCTCCAAATTAAAGACAAAAACCTGACCTAATTTACCCACATGATTCAATTTGCCTTCCCGGTTACATCTTCCTGCCGCCTGTATGATTGAATCCAGACCGGCAAAAGCACGGTATACTACAGGGAAATCAATATCTACCCCGGCTTCAACCAACTGCGTACTTATCACACGGACTGGTTCATTGTCCTTCAATTTCTGCTTGATCAATTTTATAACTTCCATGATATGCGCGGAGCACATCATACGCGACAAATGTAAAGTTCCTTCAGGCATCCGCCGGTAAAGCTCGCGCGCGTCCTTACGGGTATTTACAATACATAGCACACAATCATACCCGGACAGCTCGTCGGCAAGTTCATCGAAGTTAGTGGTTGTGCCTGGTTCCGGCCAATGCAGCTCCACCCGTTTAAAAGCCTCAAACAAATTATCATGCACAGAAGTAATTTCTGTCACGGGAGTTTTCAGTCCGTCAAAAGCCCCCGGTCCTGTTCCGATCCGACCGGAAAAAACGGGTAATGTGGCCGTAGTAAACAAAATACTGGCTTTAAAAGAGGCTTGCAAGCTCTGCAAGACATCCAGTATGGGGTGCAAAAACTCAACCGGTAACATCTGCGCCTCATCCAGAATAACAACAGAGTTACAGATATTATGCAATTTCCGGCATCGCGAAGTGCGGCAAGCATACAGCGATTCAAAGAACTGCACATTTGTCGTCACAATGATCGGAGCATCCCAATTTTCCGTTGCCAGCAAAGAAGGGGACCGTTCGTCGTTACTATCCTGTTGCAAATTACTATGATGCTCCACCACATTCTCCGCTCCGAAAATATCCCGGAGCACGGCAGCCGTCTGTACAATAATACTCGTATAAGGAATAACGATGATAATCCGTTTTTTTTTGTAACGAACGGCGTGGAGGAGTGCCCAAGCCATCGACGCCAATGTCTTTCCCCCACCTGTCGGAACTGTCAGGCTAAAAAAGCCGGGAAGGCTCTCGGCCATCTTCCGGCAACGGGACAGGATAGCCGCCCGTTTCTCATTGATGAAAGATGCTGGTGCATTTGCCGTAAGCGATTCCATATAGACATCAAACCGATCCTTCAACGTTTCCATAGAATCATATTGCCCACGCCTGGCTGCTTGTTCCGGATGCATAAACCGCTCCGTATCCAAGTAGTCGGCATCAACCAGGCAAGAGAACAACATGCGAATCCATTGATGTATATCCTTCTCAAAATCATCAATCAAAGGCTGGTCTAACGAAGCAACCACCTCTTGCATCTCTTCCGGTGCATCTTTCAGCATCTCCTGGTAGCAATCTGTTTTAGACAGACGTCTATTCAAATTGGCCTCCCCGGAAGAAGTCCAGTCCAGCAATCCCGAATGATGTCCGGCTATACAATAAGCCAATGGAGGATAATAACCCGGCAATTTTTCTCTCGCCAGAATCGCTCCAGCCGAGGAATGGTCGGGTTTATCCACTACTTTCTGTTCCACTGCCATGCCGGATGCGTTACGGATATAAGGTTGAAAACTATTCTTTGTATATTTCCCCATATCATGCCACCAGCCATTCTGCTTTCCCCAAGCCGCCGCCCCGAAAACAGATGCAAACGATTCGCTTAATGTGGCCGTACCGACTGAATGTTCCTTCACCGTCTGTATCCGGAAAGCATCCTCTTCTACTCTGACATGCGCTATAAAATCTTGTTCTTTCATCATTTCATATAATAATTTTCTGCTATCCATTCGCCATTTGCAATAGCGACCTATAAGTAGCTATATAACAATCTATTACTTCATTGCAAACTCTTTTTCATTTGCAATAACATTTGTTATCCACCCTACATTATCCCACCTTCACCACCGAATAGCAAGTTCCTTTCATCGTGCGGCGTGAAGGGATCTTATTCTTCTGGAGCAGGCGGCCGAAGTAGGTCAACCGTTTATTGCCCAACTTAATGCCACTTTCACTTTGCAGATACTGGAGAATTTCAATGGCGGATAATTCCAGACTCTCCTCTCCCGGCCGGGCGGCACGAAAGTACTGAAGAAACAACTGTTCTTCGACAGGCAGTTGCTGGAATACTTCATTGTTACGAGTTGTCGAGAACTCCTCTTCGGAAGTAAACCAATAACGTTCGCCATTCTTTAAAGCAGCCACTGCCTGGGCATACAACTGTTCATAGTTTATTGACGTTGAATTATCTATCGTACCGGATATCTCGATACAGATAAAACGCCGGCTTCCGGTCGGATCGGTCAACAGATCGTAATTGTTGCAGGTCGCGATAAAAGAGGCATACCGGTGCAATGCCTGAATACTTCGCTTATAAGGCTGGCGAGCGTTGACAACCGGCTTTTGCAAGACATTCTTTAAAAAGCTCTGGTAAGCGGAACTGACCGAATCGAATTCATCGATATTGATCAAGGCAAAACGAGTCAGCATCAGTTCGGCATCCCGTTTGTTACTGAAATCAATGCTATCCGTATAATACATACGAAGCGAAGGCGGCAACAAATTCCGACACCAGGTGGACTTGCCACATCCCTGCGGACCGACCAGCAAAGGCAACGAACTGTTTGCATGCAAATGCTCGCGCCTGTACCAGTGGGCGGTCATACTCAGGAACCAGATATAAAACAGATTGCGCCACTGGGCATTAGCGGTCGGCAGCGTATCGGCCAGTGCACGTATATGATCCTTACCGTCCCACTCCGGCAAATATTCCAGATAATCTTCCAACGGATAAAAGACCGGAACCCTGTCGGAATAAACATACCGCTTCACATCGCGATCCCAAAGAGCCAGCCCTTCGGCCTGCGCATTCAGACCGATGCTATTTAGAACCGTTTCGGTAACCGGGGCAAAATGGATATAGTACGAACCTCTTGCCCGGAACTCCACTTCGCCTGCCAGCATATTCCGCCGGAACTCATACCGCCGTTTCATAAACTCGTCCGTCTTTATCGAAAGCAGTTGCTCGGCAGGCATCACCGGCTTCTTCCCGAAACACTTCGACAGTTGGTACACCATGTGAACCGTCTCCCGGATCTCCTCTTCAAACAGTTCGAGATTCCGGCTAATCTTTGTCCAGCGAACCACATCCTCTTCCGGAATACCGGAGCGAAAACAATTTTCAGCCAACCTTGTCAGGAAAGGCCTGACCTCTTTTCCTTCATCCAAGCCACCCGTCTTTTCGAGGGCGTCCAACATACAGGCATTATAAAAACGGGAAACGATACGACTGCGGTCATATCCGGGCATCATGCGCAAAAGCGGATCTTCCTCTTTGGCCACCACCTCCCGATAGGTCGGTTCGGCAGGCATCTGCATCGGTTGCTCCTGAATCAACGGTGTGGCCGACGGATTATAATATAAACCAGGATCAAAAGAATGGCGGCATCCTCTTTCCAACGATGCCTCCTCCCCCATCTCTATATGACGTTGCAGATGAGCCTGATAAAAGGCCACTGCACGCCTGTAGGCCACCGCATGAAACAACTCGGCCAACTCCCTCTTTTCCGGAAGGGAACCGTCGGGCAACACAAAAGGAACCAGTATTTTCACGCTCTTCCCGCTCGAACCGACAAAGGCAGCCATTGTCTGCGGGGCTAAGGAAGCGAGTCGCTTCACCTCCACGGCCTCTTCCCTATCCGCCAGATTGCCGACATCCATCAGCACCAGCCCGTTATACACCTGATACTCTATCCTGCTTTCCTTTTTCCTGAACCGGGCGGCAAAAAGCAAAACAGGAATATCCGTCGCATGAATGTTCCGATCGCCAGGCATTGAAGAGGATAATATCCCCCGATGTTCATTCACCACCCTGGCTTGTTCGCCGGATCTTATCGCAGTCATCACATCTGGCAACTCTATATTTTTCAAAGACTTACCATTACTCTTCACTTGTGTTATTTTCATATCCGGACTCATTTGTGCAACTTTTGTTTTATGACTAATGACAAACTCCATTGCAAACTCAAAAAGATATTTGCAATGGAATAACAAACTATTATACAAATTATTACCTGGTAAGATTGCAAATGGCAAATACTTCCCGTAAACTTTATGTATAAAACCTATTTCATCCTCGTAAACTCAATACTTCTCAGCCTCTCCTTCAGTTTCGGGCTGGGTTTGAAGCCAATTCCTTTCAGCTTAATAGATTCGGCACGGATTTTCAACGGATCTTCCACTTCACGGTTGGGTCGGGCAGTTACGGAAAATGTTCCCAAACCGTCGATCGTCACGGTATTGCCGCCTTCCAGAGCTTCCGCAATCAGAATAGTCAGATTTTCCACAAGTCCTTTCACTTCGCCGTAGGAAAATGTACTGGATCCGGCTATTTGCTCGGCTAAAGCATCCAAATTCACATTGTCATAGCTTACCGTCGTTACCGAATACTTTACCGTCTTATTATCAGTAATATTGTCATTGATTTTTGTCAGCTTGTATCTTACCGCCATACTATTATCTTTCTATTAGATTTAACATTAACACGATTTATCTCAAAGGTTACCATCCTATATCTTATTAGTAACCACTCAGTAACAACAGCCTGTACAGGATAATCGGTCAAGATGTACAGGATGGTTTACCAGGGTGTACAGGATAACTAACTAAGAGGTACAGGATAGCATTAGCAAGTCAGCGCTAAAGGTATAAAATATAATAACACAAACAATTGTTCTTCAAGACTTATTTACTATACCTCCCAACATTTCCGCCATCAGTTGATTCATCCCGGTATTTGGACAGCAAGCATATCAAATCCCCGTCCCCAAACGTGAAGTGTCTACCTCTTTTGCCTTTTTCTCTTTGTAGCCACCGAAACTATACCGTAATGTCAGTGTCACATTCCGGCTATCCTGCCACAGTTTCATGCGGCTTTTCTGCCCCTGTTCATCCACACGGGTAACGGGATTGCCTCCCTCGAACAAATCATTACCCCGAACCGTCAGGCGCATCTTCTTTTTCGCGAATGTCCAGGTCAGACCGGCCGACACGTTGTATATCAGATCGACATCATACAATCCCTGTATGACCGGAGATATACAATAGCCCCGCAACTCCAACAACAAGTTCCGGTCTTCGGTCAGGTAGAAGGTATTGTTCAATTCGGCCCGGCCAAACAGTTTTTTACGGTCGAAAAAGACATCATAAAGCGTCCCTTTGTTATGAATGGCACAGCCCATCAGCGTCAGCCTGGAACTCATAAAATCAAAAGGCCTGAAAGGGATGACGGCGACCGCTCCGTACATATTGTAGATATCCATATTCACTGTCTGGAATACGGACCTCAACTCATCGTGGCGCTGGTACGTCATCTGTTGTATTTTATCGGGCTGTATATTTGTAAATAAGCCGAATACATACTTGCTCTTCAGGACATAATTCAGTTGCATCGAATAAGAGAGCTGCGGCTTCAGGTCCGGGTTCCCGATTATAGAACTGTAGACATTCATATAATAGGTAGTAGGAGTAGTCATCCAATAGGACGGATAGGTTTTATCACTCGAAAAGGAAAACATCAGCATACCGGACGGAGCCACCTTGTAAGTAAAATTCAATTGAGGGAAAAGGCCGGCCCTGTTCCATAATGTCTTTTTCTTTCCTGCCGAATCGACGGATGCTTTATAATACTGCAAGGAAAGGGATGCATTCAATGAAACCTTTTTCCCGAATTGTTTCGTAAAACTGGCAAAAGCACCCATTGAATAATCTTTTTGTTTAAGGCGGAAAGTTCCTTCAGGAGCATTCCCACCATTGATCGACTGACCGGACTCGTTACGGGTATCGGAAAAAGAAGCATCTACTCCGTAATCCAACATCCATTCTTTTTTCAATTTACGACTGTCGTTCATATAAAGATCAACACGTTGTACCTGCTGGGAAGACAGAGTTGAGATTGTCTGCTCTTCCTCTTTTTCAAAGTCATTAACCAAATGTTGCTTGTCGTCATTCTTATAAAAAGTATAATCCATCCCGGCTCTGAACCCTTTATGACCGATATAATCCATCCGGGCATTATGCAGATTCGAAGCGCCGGACAATTCCAGCTCCGTCTCTACCCGCCGGATATCGACAAACTCGGTCAACGCGCCTCTTCTCGATACTTTATCCGGGTCGTAAAAACGGCCGGTATAGGAAAGTGACAAGCGGTCTTTACTTTTCAAATCGAAATCGAAAGCTCCCCGTATATTGTGAGAAAGGCTTACATTATTATACCAGTCATCCTGCCTAATATCGTACGGGCGATCGTTTACAGTCGGTCGGGCAATCATTTCCTCTTCCTGGCGTCCATGATCATAAGCGGCCGAATAAGAGATATCAGCCGAGTAATTCTTCCCGATATACGAAAGGTTCGCCTGACCGGATGGAGAAAAGAAATAACCTTGCTTACCCGTCAAAGAGATTTCCCCCTTCAGCACGTCTTTCAAAGATTTGTCATTTTCTATTACGACATTGATGGATGCACCTTTCACGCCAAACCGGGGAGGCGTGCTATACATCACATCTATTTGTTTTACTTTGGATGAAGATGTGGATTTCAATAAGCCAGCCAATTGTTCCGCTGTCATCGAACTTTTGCGTCCGTTGATCAGGATCGAGGTCGAAGGGGTTCCGATAATCGACACCTTATCCCCATCTTTTTGTATACCGGGCAATTCGCCTATCACATCAAAAGCGTTATCGACCGGTTTATCTTTTACCAGGTTCGGAATGTCGTACTGCAACTTGCCTTCCGACACTTTCACCAGCGGCCGTTCCGCTTTTACAAACACCTCCGGAAGATCTACGGTTATACTGTCGTTCACGAAGATGTGTTTCTTTTCCGTTGCGTTCTGCCCCCATCCAGGTACTTGCCCTGCCAGAAAAACGGTCAACAAATAATGATAGAAATGCTTCATCGTATTATTTTTTCTTGTAAAGGTTATATTCGGAAACGAGAGTTCCAAACTTTGCCTCTTTTTGGTAAGACTATATAACATCCCCCCGCACGAATGTTATTTAGTCTTACCAAATAAACCGGATCAGATAAACTTTCCCTACATTTGTTTACATGAAATCTTCGTTCAAATATGTAATCGTTCTGGTCATCCTGTCGTTGTCCGGCCTCTTCATCTATCAGCTATTCTGGATAACCGGCCTCTACCACTCACGGCAAAAGCAGAACCAGGAAGAGATCCGGATGGCGATCAAAAATGCAGATCATATCGAACTGTTCAATCGGGCCGATTTCCTCAGCAGGGTCACGCACAGGCAAAGAGAGACATCCGCCATTGCCGATACGAAAGGCGGTGCGGCTCTCAGTACCCGGTTTCCTGACAAGGATTCGGTTATTCCCGAACTGAGCGTGCAGCCTTTAGATACGAATATCTATCATCCCCGATACCGGAGCCAGACACTCCGTAACGAAGCGGGTAAAATGCTAAAAAGCACGGCAGTGGAGGTCGGTAACGATTTCAGGTCGTTAGGAGAGTTAGGCTTACAGATGCAGCAAGCTCTACATGAAGTGATCGATTCGGTCAAACCGGTCGACCTTGCAAAGTTCGACAGCATCCTGTCCTCCCACCTGCAAAAGAGGGGGCTGGATATTCGCCATCATACCGAAATGTGGAATCTGGAAGACAGTTCGATCATCGCCTCATCCGTTCCGGCAGACCTGGACAAGACAGAATACGACCTACACAAATGGGAATACACGACCTATCATAAAAGGGCTTATCTGGTTTATACCGAACCAACCCGGTGGGATACGATCCGGATGATGTCGGGCATCCTATTCTCTTCATTCCTGATCCTGTTGATCCTGATCCTCTCTTTCGCTTATATGTTCTGGTTCCTGATCCACCAAAAGACAGTGGAACAACTGAAAGATGACTTTACGCACAATGTCACGCATGAATTGAAAACCCCGATAGCAATCACCTATGCAGCAATCGAAGCCATGATCCATTACAACATAACCGGAAACAAAGAAAAGACAAACAAATACTTGCATATCTGTCACGAGGAAGTGCTACGTCTCGGCAATATGGTCGAGCAAATTCTTTCACTCGGCCTGGAACGTAAAAAGGATTTCAAACTTAAATACGAAAGAGTAGACCTGAACGGGTTGCTCGATAAAATCGTCGAACAACAGAGCATCAAATCCTCCAAACCCTTTCATGTCGGGCTGGAATCCATGCCGGACAGGATTATACTGGAAGCCGACAGAACACATCTTTACAACATCTTGAGCAACATTCTGGACAATGCCATCAAATATTCCGGTGATAGTCCGCACATCCAGATAACGGCAGAAGAGCGCAACGGTTCGGTCATCATCCGCATTACCGACAACGGCATCGGAATAGAAGAAGAACACCTGGCACATATCTTCGATAAATTCTACCGGGTTTCCAACAGCAAGCGACCTCCCGTAAGAGGGTACGGCATCGGGCTGTTTTATGTCAAGACAATGATACACATGCACAACGGTACGATCCGGGTAGAAAGCCAGCCCGGAAAGGGAAGTTGCTTCATAATCACATTACCGCAAACACATGAAAGACAAGAAATCGATATTATTGGTTGAAGACGAAGCGAGCCTGTCCATGATCATCAAAGATGCACTGGAAGAAGAAGACTTCCAAGTCATAACGGCAGGAAACGGCCTGCAGGGGATCGATCGTTTCTACAAGTATGCTCCCGACCTGATTATCGCGGATGTCATGATGCCGGAAATAGACGGGTTCGAAATGATCCGGCGGATACGGAAGGAGAATAAAGAAGTGCCTGTACTCTTCCTGAGTGCCCGTTCTTCAACAGATGACATCGTCTTCGGCTTCGAATTAGGAGCCAACGACTATGTTCGCAAACCGTTCAGTCTGCGTGAATTGGTCGTTCGCGCTAAAGCCCTCCTGATCAAATATAAACAGGAGGAGGGAAGAACCGAATTCTACGAGATCGGGCTTTACACTTTCTACCCGAAAGTCCAGACCTTGCTGATAGCCGGAGAAAGCGACAAACTCTCCTATAATAGTCCGTTAAGAATTCACCATATCGGCTAAGCGGCTTCCGCCACTATACCAAATAGTTCTTTGATAAGTTTAGCATTAAAAGTTCTGTTCGGTTTCAGACCGGACTTGCTAAAAATTCTTTTGAGCATGTAAATATTACTCAGATAGGTCTTTAGCAGTCCGATGGAAAGCGAGGGATAGTATCGTTGGCGCATGACCTTTGCGATGTTTACCGAGGCCAGTGAGGCATTGAAAGCGAAGTCGAGTTTCCTCAAGTCTCTTGCCTGACAATCATTGAGTCCGGTGAACTGCTTGGAATCCCGAAAGCAAAACTCAATCTGGAATCTTGTACGGTAGTATTCGATGATGTCTCTGGCCGACATGTCAAGGTCGGTGGAGAAATATATTTTGTGTCCTCCCGATTCCGGATAATGAACCACGACTTTGATGTTGCGTTTCATTGCCTTTGAATAGGCCTTGACTGAGTAAGCCCTTCCTCCTTCAATGTCGAGAATCTCGCAACGCTGAAGGTCGAGTTTCTCAAAATCAATCTTCTCGCCTTTGATACGCGGCCGTCCCCGCTTGCCCGTGCGAACGCCGTCATGTGCATACCACAAGGCGGCATCATCACGCAGGCGGCTGATGACATGGAATCCCAGCAGGCAGGCTTCACCCACGAATTTCGCCTTTGAGAACCAGGCGTCTGCAACGACATAACGTGTTATGCGGAGCAGCTTGTCCTTGTATTTGCGGAGTACGTCAAGATACCAGTCCACAAGGTTGTAATCTTCGCCTTGTTTTTCCAGATACGCCTTGTCCGGTGTCTGTTCCGCACGCAGCATCATACAGTCCCGACTGTCAATGTCGAGAATGCCGATGCCGAGAATTTCCAAGCCCCGTTTCACCTGAGAAGCGCATCCCGACCAGAACTTGCCGATATAAGGAGTCTTCTTTCCCGACTTTGAAATGTAGCTCGCGTCTATGGCAATGGCTTTTCTAATGCCTTCTCCAAACCGCTGCCGCATAAGGAAGAGATTGAACCGCATCCAGTCAAACTCACGTTCAAACAACTGCCGGAAGCGTTGTTCCGAGCTGTCCGAGTAACGGCCCATTTGGGTGAAATTTATCTTTCTTGGCAGTACTATATACAAAATCATGAGTTGGATGAATGCCGTTTTAAAACTTTTGCGTAACTTTGCTGAACAACTTTTCAAAGCATCGGTTACGAGTTCCTCATATTGGTCAAGTGCTGTTCTGTTCATTGCTTTAATGTGTGGTGAGATACCATTAAAGGTAATGAAAATCAGCTACTTGACCTATTTTATTCTGCTAAACTTTATTAATTAACTTATTTGCTATCAACGGATTAGCTATAAATTTAACGGACTATTA
>OGIE01000961.1_pt1 | contig 41988 bp, 42 predicted proteins | sample 1571581 | NCBI WGS metagenome assembly OGIE01 (sample SAMEA2582021, study PRJEB24529) | metagenome | biome: Human gut stool | place: China | collected 2011 | reverse complement strand
ATGTCCGCTACAATCCCGATCTGTCCGATGCCCTTGTACTTTCTGAATTTTTGAACCGCAAGTGCGGCCCCGTACAGATAATTATAAATATGATTGGCAAACTTCTGGCCGTCCTTCTCGTTTGGAGGATAATTGCCAGATCCGAACATACACTGGGTAGAATAGTGTGGCTCGTTGATTGTTGCCCAAATCTTTACTTTAGATCCAAACTCCCGGAAGCAGAAGTCCGCATATTCCGCGAACGCCTCCGCGGTCTTCCGGTTCAACCAGCCGCCGGTTTCCTGCAAATACAACGGCAGATCCCAGTGATATAACGTCACATTAGGCTCGATTCCTTTTGCTAGCATGGAATCCAGAACGCGGTGGTAAAACGCGACGCCCTTTTCGTTTGCTTTACCGGAGGTGTCCGGAAAAATCCGGGGCCAGGAGATGGAAAAGCGATAGGTGTTCTGATGGGAATCCTTCATCATCTGTAAATCTTCCTCATAGTGATGATAGAAGTCGCAGGCTGTATCGCCGTTTTCGGCGTCGAGCGCCTGACGGTGAAAATAGTCGTCCCAGACAGAAAGACCTTTTCCGTCCACATTCCAGGCACCCTCGCATTGATAGGAAGCGGTAGCGCTTCCCCAAAGAAACTGTTTCATTTTTTTTTGCTCCTTTCCTCATAAAGTAAAATGAATTCTCTCGCCATCCGCTCCGAGAAGATGGCCATATTTAAATGATCCTGCGCATGAACCATTAAAATGCTGAACGGCAACTCACGTTGCTGCATTTCCGCCGCCAACAGATCGGTCTGAGAGTCATGTGCCCCACGAAGCGCCACCTTTCCCTTCTCCATTTCCGCTTCAGCTGCGGCAAAATCGTTCTCCCGGGCCATTGAAATCGCCCGATAAAAATGATCAAAAGCATCCCCAGCATTGGCGATCATCATAAAGGCGACAGACTGCATTTTTTCTCTGTTCATTGTAACTCCTCCTTTCGTTATCTGTATTATAGCTGGGCGTGGATCGAATCTCAAACCGACTTGTGCAGAGTGCTGTGCAACGCAGATTGCACGGCACTGTGTATTTTTCCGTTTGCTTTTGGGAGACTTCTCTTCTATAATAAAAGCCATGATGAAAGTCTAAAAAAGGAGGAACTATGCGTCTCACACAGCGTCAAAAGGATATTATCCGCATTCTCTCACAGAAAAAAAAGAAATGACCAGCGACCAGATTCTATATGAGCTGAATTGTTCGCTCCGCACTCTGCGAAATGAAATTCAGGCTATCAACCGCGCGGCAAAGGGGAATCTGGTTCGTTCTTCCAACAAGGGGTATTTTTTAGACCGGTCGCTTCTGGAGACTCAGCCGATCACGGCGGACGCCGCAGTTCAAAACGACGTTTATCAGATTCTCAATTCTCTGATCGAGAAGGAGAAATTGGATTTTTATGAACTGGCCGATTCTCTGCATCTGTCGGAGAACGCGCTGCAGCGCCGGTTAAAAACCGTCGCCGGTCTTTTGTCCGAACATCAGCTTTCTCTGTCGGTAAAGAATAACCGCGTTCAGATCTCCGGGAAGGAGTACGACAAGTGTAAATTCATCCGTTTTCTCATTATGGAGGAATCCAGCCCTGCGTTTCTGAATCTGGAGAGCTGTTCGGCCTATTTCTCGAACATGGATGTGGCTTTTGCCAAAAGAATCATTATGGATGCAATTTCGGAATATCAGTATTATATCGAAGGATGCTATGCCGAGAACCTGAATTTAAACGTTATTATCGTGCTGTCCCGCATCCGAAAGGGTTTTCATATGCCGGATCTGCTGACGGATGACGCTGTAGAGCTCGTCATTGCATCCAGAATCTGCACTCTGTATGCCGTCCACTATCCTGAATTTTCCTTTTCGGCAGAGGATGTCCGCTATATCGCCATGCTTCTATCCGGGCAGGCCAAGCCACAGATTGGTTCTTCGGCGGGCCCGTCCTCCTTCAACAATGAGGTTAAGAATACGATCAGCGATATTTTACTGCAAACCTTCAACTATTACATGCTGAATATCGATTATGAATCGTTCCTGTCCAGTTTTTTGTTGCACATGTGCGCGCTGTTCCGCCGTTCCGCCACCGGACAGTACCTGCAGGACATAACGGTGGAAAATTTGAAGTCGAACTGTCCTTTCATCTACGATGTGGCCGTTTACCTCTGCAGACAGCTGGAACAGACGTTTTCCGTCCACATTCCAGACGCGGAAATCGGCTACATCGCCATCCACATCGGTTTCGCCATTGAAAACGTCACGAAGGAGGACACAAAGGTTAAGATTCTGCTGATCTGCAGCGATTATCATGATTCCGGAAGGAAAATTATGGAGAAGCTGAGAGCCTATCACGAAAACGAAGCGGAAATCGTATGTGTACTTAACCAGTTTAATCAGAAAAAGCTTCAGGAGAATGCCGATATGGTTATCACTACCTTCCCGGTAGAGGCTATAGTCAAGCAGGTGGTGACGATTTCGCCCTTTTATACCTCGATGGACGAGATGCAGGTCAGCCAAGCCATCAGGCAGTGCCAGGCTGAAAAGGAAAAAAAGCGGAACCGGAAGTTACTGTTGAACTGCTTTCATGACAAGCTGTTCTTTATCGACGACACAATCCGCACAAAGGAGGAGGCAATCCGTTTTCTGGGTAATAAAATAGAGGCTTTTGGTCTGGCGCCGGAAGGGTTCACCGACTCCGTTATGCAGCGGGAGAGGATTTCTTCCACCTGCTTTTTCAACGCTTTCGCCATTCCACACGCGCTGGAGATGAATGCGAAAAGAACCATGTTTTCCGTCCTGATAAGCAGAAACGGGATACTGTGGGAGAACAATATAAAAATTCCCATCGTCCTGATGATCACTGCCAATCAGAACGACAGAAAAGAGTTTATGAAAATATACAGTTCCATCATCCGCTATCTGTGGGACAAGGAGAATGCATTTTCTGTGGCGAAGGTAAACAGCTTTACAGAGTTTCTGGATTTTTTCCGAATATGAGAAATCGTCACAAAATAGCTGCATGAATTGAACTATGTGTGCAGAAATAAGAAAATAAATATGAATAAAAATTGAACCGTATTGAGTTAAAATTTTTGATTATTGTAAAGAATTATGAAAGTAAGATATAAAGGAAAAACAGAATTCTTAATGCTTACCAACAATAAAGTATATGATGTTCTTTCTGTTGAAAAAGGATGGTATCGGATCATAGATGATTCTGGTGAAGATTATTTATATCCAGCAATGTATTTTGAAATAGTTAATATTTAGGTGTACACAAAAACACGTCGTAAAATGACAATTTTTTACGACGTGTTTTTGTATTTTAATTGACTATATGTATTAAGGCACTGTATAAAAAGTTTTAGGAGTATTTAAAGGGAAGGGGACAGCAGCAGTTTTTGTATAAAGGAAAATCTTATGCAGTGGAGATCACACATGCGGCGCCTTTACCCAGGATTATGCGGCGGCCATGACGATCTATCCTACCATTTCGGAATACAATAAAGTGGTCACGGTAGATATAGGGGGCTTTACTCTGGATTACCTGCTGATCCGCAGCGGGAAGCCGGACTTGTCTGCCTGCGATTCCCTGTAAAAGGGCGTGATCAAACTGTACAATAAGGTGATATCCCGTATCAACTCAGAACATGATATCCTGCTGGAGGAAGGAGATGTGGACAGTATTATCAGGATAGAGAAGACAGATTACAGCCTGCCGCTCCTGAAGACCGTTCAGGAGATGACTAGGACCTATGTGGACGATCCGCTGGGAACTTTTCGAGAACGTGGGATTGACTTAAAGACAGGATGTGTAGTTTTTATTGGGGGAGGCTCTCTCCTGCTCAGGGAGTACCTGAAGCACTCGGAGAAAATCGGGCACAGTGTCTTTATTGAAGATATCACTGCCAATGCGAAAGGATATGGATTACTCTATCAGATTCAGAAGAAAGACAGATAACTGTCATGGAAAAAAAGAACGCATTTGTCACCACCATAGGGTTCAACAGGAATGACCCGATCCATGTGGCAGTAGCAGAGTTGTTAAACAGCATGAGACGGGGAAAGGCACAGTATATCGTCAATGCGGTGCTGGCCTATCAGGGGCGGGAGCTCGGGGAATCGATGATTGTGGGACATCCCCCTGATTATGAACGTATCCGAAGTTTTGTACTGCAGGTGATAGAAGAGCATGAACGGCAGAAAAGAGGATTTGAAGAGATCACAGGAATCCCAGAAGATCAAAAGAAGATGGAGGTATCCGGAGATATAGATTTTGGCTTTGATGATGTAGCAGTGGAGGGAATTATGGCTTCTCTGGAAGCATTCAAGATATGAAAGCGGCAGACCTTTTTAGACCCGGAGACTGGAGAAATCGTATTCGTCGGTGTAGGATCCAATGAGGTGGGGGAGAGAAGAGAACTGTTTCCCATTGATGACTATTTGACTTACAAAAGTTTTGCCTTTTCCATCAGATTAAAGGTGGAAAACGGCTTGATTACAGAGAGTGAAGAACTGGCAAAACAGGTAGAAAGATGCTTCTTTGTCACAGAAAGAGAAAGAGGCATTGGCAGATCAGAAATACAATATTTATCGAGAGTTTCTTGCCGCCATGACTCCGGATGATGTAGCGGATCAAGTGAGAGAGACCCTGGCTGAATTGCGTAGACGAGGCTATCGGATCGCACTTGGTTTGTGGGCTTTAGCCTGTTGAGCATGATGAAGTTTTTCGAGATCCGAAAAATGGAATCATGCTCAACAATAAACCAATTGGATTTTTTGGTTATACTTTGATTTTAAGTATCAGCTTTAGCCCGTATCAGATATTTTGTGGGTTCACTTAAGATACTGTTGATTGCAATTGTTGCGGCACCCAATAATACAAGATCCTGGGTTGGATCAAACAGACGTAGTTCCGGAATCCTGCTGAAAGTAGATTGTACGGAAATCATGGTATTTTTGATCTCGTCCAAAAACAGATTGCCTCCCATAGCCATGATATCACTGATCAGGACAATGTCAGGATTAAAGACAGATAAGAGAGAACCGATCGCATATCCGAGATATCTTCCAGCATCTTTAAGCAGCTTAATGGCCAGAGGATCTTCCTGCTTTACAGCAGAAAAGAAAGTCTGGACGGAGATGGAGGGATGTTCGCCAAGAACACTGTCGGGATAGTCAGGAAGCATCTGGCTGGCCAGTTTCTGAATAGAACGGAAACTGGAATAGGCATCGACACAGCCAGTGCTTCCGCAGTGACATTTACGACCATCATATTTTATGGAAATATGGCCAAGCTCGCAGGAATTTCCATGATTCCAGGAAATAACATTTCCGTTTTCCACGATGCCGCCGCCAATACCATCGCTGGCGATGATGTTCATAATACTCTGTTCGCGATTACAGTTGGTATAAAACCACCAGTATGCCAGTGCGCCTGCATCTGCATCATGTTCAATAAAAACGGGAAGAGAAATCTTCTCTTTTAAATTTTTTTCAATAGAGTAGTAAATTCTTTTTTCAGGATTCTTTGTGTAGGGCGGCAGTAATAAAGAGCCGTCTTTTTTATAGAAAGGGCCGGGAACAGCCAGACCGACAGCTATGATTTCCGGAAATTCATTTTGGAATTGTCGAATGCCGCCAATCAAAATAGTCATAATATTTTCAATACTGTCCGGAGTGATGCTCTCAAAGGGAAAAGAGATATCTTCTCCGTACTTTTCTCCGCTTATGTCAAAAATACTGATTTTCAGACGTTGCCAAGATAGTTTTACAGCCAAGACTTTAAATTTATTATAGGATATTGAGAGTCCTACAGATCTGCGTCCTTTCTTTCCTTCTGCAAAACCGGTTTCGTAGATTATGCCATTTTCCAGTAGGCCGCGCACAATTTTTGTGATAGAAGGCAAAGTTAATCCGGTGATCGCACCCAATTCTGCTCTGGAACACTCCGGGTGGTGAGCCAGATATTTTAATATTTGGGCGCGATTCATATCTAATAAATCGGTTAAATTTTTGCCGTTTTTTTCCATGATAATACCTCTGCTATCCATATCTAAATAAAATAATTAACAATGTTAATCAACAAAATAATTATATTATATTATTTTATAAGTGTCAATAAATGCATTTTGTTTTTGAACAAACAGATTAGAGGGATAGTTATGAAAAATTAACAAAAACACTGTTATTGTTTTGTACAATATGAGGGAAATATAAAAGCTTATTGACAATTAAAAGTTTGAGTGATAACATGAAATTGCAAAATAAATTAACGGTGTTAATAAATAAACAGCGTGCATTAAAAGGAGGAAGTAAGATGAAGAGGAAAATTGCAGTGCTTTTAACAGCGGCGTTAATTGGGGCGAGCCTTTTTGGCTGTGGCGGCACTTCAGAAGGGACAGCAAAAGATGCCCAAGAAGAGACAGAAGCGGCAGGCAGCGAAGAAACATCTGCAGAGGCCGAAGAGACGTCATCAGAGGGACCTAATATTGTCTTTATCGCAAAAGGTGTTGCGGATTACTGGAGTGTTGTTGCTGGCGGATTTGAATCAGCAGCCGAAGAGAATGGGCTGAAAGGAACCGTGATCTATCCCAGTGAGGAGACTACATCAAAACAGGTGGATACCATGTATGATATCATCAATTCCAAACCGGATGCGATTGTCTTAGCCCCCATCGATGCAGATCCACTTTCTGTACCGTGTAAGGCAGCAATGGATGCCGGAATTCCTGTTGTTCTGGTTGATACCGGTATTTCCACAGAGGATTATGTGACAGCGTTTGCTACAGATAATAAGGCGGCAGGTGCAGCAACAGCGGAAAAAATGGCGGAAGAACTGGGTGGAAAGGGAAAAGTATATATCTTTGCAGGCAGTCCAGCATCTACTTCAGGCTCTGCACGTGTGGAAGGTTTTACAGAATATATGGAAGAAAACTGTCCGGATATCGAAGTGCTCGGATGCCTGTACAGTGATTCAAATATGGCACTTGCCACCAGTCAGACAGTTGATGTCCTTACAGCGAATCCGGATTTGGCGGGAATTTTTGCAGCGGATGAAACGAGAAGCTCTGGATGCAGTGCGGCATTGATTCAGCTGGGGAAAGAGAATGATATTATTGTAGCGGGTTTCGATGCAAACAGTGACACAGTTGCTCTTATGGAACAGGGAGTTATCAATTTTATGACTGTTCAGCAGCCGTACATGATGGGGTATATGGGATATAATGCAGCTCTGGCCGCACTCAATGGAGAACAGCAGGAACGTACAACGCTTGATACAGGATGTACCGTTGTGACACAGGAGAATATGAATGAGCCGGAAATGCAGAAGATTCTGTTTCCCTTAGATCATATGAATGATTAGTCTACTGAAAACGGGCTGTGCACTTTTGAGTGTGCAGTCCGTTGTATAAAACTATATTTTCACTTATAAAACAGATTTGGGAGGGACACTATGGCTCCATTACTGAAAATGGAAAAAATAACAAAAGCTTTTCCGGGAGTTATAGCACTGAAAGATTTTTCCTTAGAGGTAGAAGCAGGAGAAGTACATGCGTTAATGGGGGAAAACGGGGCCGGAAAATCGACATTGATTAAGACTTTGTATGGGGTGCATCAGCCGAACGAAGGTAAAATTTATATAAACGGGGAAGAAGTGCTCATTACGAACGTGCAGGAAGCGATTAAACATGGCATCGGTGTTGTGTTTCAGGAGTTAAGCGTATGCCCACACCTAGACATTGCCAATAATATTTTTCTTGGGAGATTGAAAAACAAACACGGTATTGTCAATGATAAATATATTGTCGAAGAATCCAAAAAGATATTGCTTGATGTGGTAAAAATGGATCTGGATCCGACAATACCGTTAAAATTTTTGTCGATTGCGGAAAGACAGATGGTTGAAATTGCGAAGGTAGTTTCACAGGGGTGCAGAATTGTCGTTTTCGACGAACCCACATCCTCTCTGACAAGTAGAGAAATTGAGCATCTTTTTGAAATTATCAGAGATTTAAAGAAAAAGGGTGTTGGAATCATCTATATTTCACACCGCATGGAGGAACTGGACGAGATAGCAGACCGGGTGACGATCATGCGAGATGGCCAGTACATAAAAACATTGAATTATGCGGAGACAGATACCAATACGATTATCAGTTTGATGGTGGGAAGAGATATGAACGAAGCCTATCCAAAGCATAAACGGAAAATAGGTGATGTGATCTTTGAGGCAAACGATGTCCGCTATAAAGATAAAATCAATTTGAGACATATTGAGGTAAAGGCGGGGGAGATTCTGGGATTGTCCGGTCTGGTAGGTTCGGGCAGAACTGAAAGCATGAGGGCGATCTACGGTGCGGATCCGGTGGACTACAAGGAGGTCATTATAGACGGGCAGAAGGTGGATCTTAAAAATCCGGAAAGTGCAATCAAAGCGGGCTTTATTTATATGACGGAGGACCGGAAATTTAACGGGTCGGCCCTAAGTCTAAACATCCATGAAAATATAACCATGGCATCGCTGAAAAAATTCTCTAAACGAGGGGTTATGAATGATAAAGCGGCGTTGGAGAATGCAGATTATTTTGTGAAAAAACTGAATATCAAGACACCGGGACTTAACCAGAAAATGAAAAACTTAAGCGGAGGCAACCAGCAGAAAGTGATTATCGCCAAGTGGCTGACACAGAATGCAAGGGTGATTGTGTTTGATGAACCCACGAGAGGAATAGATGTTGGTGCAAAATATGAGATTTACAATATTATGAATGAACTGTCGGATCAGGGAATCGGTATTATCATGATTTCCTCGGATCTTCCAGAAATTCTGGGAATGAGTGATCGGGTTATGGTATTTAAAGGCGGAAAGGCAGTTGCGAATATACATATCAACGATGCTGGTTCGGAAAAAATTATGAAGTATGCGGCAATTGAAAATTACACGGAGGAGGAAGCAAAATGAAAAAGTTTTGCGAAGACAACAAAAAGTACCTGAGTGGATTGGGGACGGTCAGTATTTTAATAGTAATTATGGCATTATTGGCAATTACATCTGCAAATTTTTGCAGTTGGACGAATTTTTCACAGATTCTCCTCTCTGGAACAGTGTATATGCTTCTGGCTATGGGTATGACTTTTATTATGATCATCGGAGGGATTGATCTTTCCTTTGGTTCCATTTTAGGCCTTGCGGGCGGGCTGTTTTGCTTCTTTCTGGCCTGGGGACTGCCTTTATGGATGACAGTTATCCTTACGGTAGGTGTGGGTGTTGTGTGCGGTTTTCTGAACGGTATGATGGTGACAAAACTGGGGCTTATTCCGTTTATTGCCACACTGGGAGGTCAGTGGGTATACAGGGGAATATTAAAACTGTTAAACAACGGTTCCACAATCACCCTGAGAGGATTTGTGCCGGATGAGGTGATTTCAGCTGTGAACTTTATTGGAAATGGACGCTTTCTCGGTATTCCGATTCCTGTCTATCTGGTAATTGTCTGTGCTGCCGTTCTTACATTTCTGCTCAAAAAGACAACTTTTGGAAGAAGTTGTTATGCGATTGGCAGTAATGCGGAGACCGCACGCATGTCGGGAATCAATGTGGATCGAATTAAATTACTGACTTTTATGCTTGGTGGGGCATTGGCAGGGTTGGCAGGTATGATTATGACGTGCAGAATGTTCTCAGCACAGGCCAATACCGGGGAAGGCTATGAATTTGAAGGTATTTTTGCAGCGGTTGTAGGTGGGGTATCCATGGCAGGCGGCGAAGGTAATGTGTTTGGTGCTCTGATTGGTGCATGGATCGTCGCCACTCTGAGAAACGGACTGAATCTGAATGGAATCAATTCTTTCTGGCAGCAGGTTATTCTCGGTGTGCTGGTTGTGCTTGTAGTGTATGCGGATACACTCAGAACAAAGAAGAGAAATTCTATTTAACTGATTGTTTAAAAATATTATAGATAAAGGGAGATACATACGATGGAATTACAATTGGCACTTGATTTAATAACCTTGGAAGAGGGAAAAAAGGTTGTGGCGGCTGTAAAGGATTACATTGATATACTGGAACTGGGAACGCCTTTTTCCTATGCTAATCCGATTAGTGAAGTAAAGGAATTTAAGGAGTTGCTTCCGGGAATCAAAATCTTATCTGATTTTAAGATCATGGACGGAGGACGGGAGATCGCTGAACTGGCATATTCAAACGGGGCGGATCTGACCACTGTATCTGCGAGAACCTGGGATGATACGATCAAACAGGCGATTGCCTGTGCAAGAGAATATGGCAGGGAGATCTTAGTGGATCTGATGGGAGTACCGGAGGAGCAGATTGCTGAGAGAGCTTTGGAAGTGGATGCGATGAAACCGGATTATATCTGTGTACACCGTGCTGTTACAGTGGAAGGAAGTGAAAGCCCTGAAGAACCGTTGAGAAAGGTCCGTGAGGTTGTGAAAAATGCAAAAGTAGCTGTTGCAGGAGGAATTAACTGTGAGACATTGAAGAGAGTTGTGTCATGCAATCCGGATCTTGTGATTGTCGGTTCCTCTATTGCATTGGCGAAAGATCCGGTTGCAGTGGTGAAAGAAATGCGTAGAATTATGGAGGGAAAATAGATGGACACAAAAAAAGTAGCGCTTGCAGAGGTGGAGATGATACGGAAAATGCTCACCCAGATCAGTCAGGAAGAAGCGTCAAAGGTTGTGGATGAGATTCAGAAAGCGAACAGAGTGTTTGTAGGGGGTGCAGGAAGAAGCCTTCTTTCTATGAAAACTTTTGCAATGCGTCTGATGCAGGTAAAACATGAGACTTATCTTGTAGGGGAGGTGTGTACACCGAGTGTTCAGCCTGGGGATCTTATCATTGTGGCTTCCGGAAAGGGAAGAACACAGGTGACACTGGATATGGTAAACAAGGCAAAAAGTCATGGAGCACGGGCGGTGGTTTTGACACAGACACCGGGAGCACCGATTCCAGAGGTAGCGGATTGTGTGCTGGTTATTCCGAAAACCCCGGCAGTGGAAGAAGAGGACAGCGAGGAATTAGCTTTTGCAAAGGCAAATCTTCCGGGCAATTTTCCTGAGACCTCAATTATTCTGATTCTGGATGGAATTATTGCAGAACTGATGAACAGAGAGGGAAAAGACGGATCAGTCATAAACTTTATGCATGCGAATCTGGAATAGGAGATCGGTTATGAAATTTGATGTAGTGGCCATTGGGGAAGCCGTAGTAGATTTTACGCCGTTTGGGGTATCTGAAAGAGGAAATATTATATATGAAAGCCAACCCGGTGGCGCTCCGTGCAATATGCTGGCGGAGGTGGCGAGGCTTGGCGGAAAAGCTGCGTTTATCGGTCTGCTGGGAAAGGATCCTCTGGGGAAGAATCTGATCAAGGTCATGAAAGAGACAGGTATCAATGTAGACGGAGTAAGCTTTATAGAAGAAGCACCTACAGGATTGACATTGGTAGAGTTCGATGAGCAGGGCGAGCGGAGTTTTCATTCTATACAGAAAAAGAAATCTTATGAACAGTTGACGGAGGCTGATCTGGATTACAATATATTGGATCAGGCGAAAGTGTTTTATACCGGTGGTGCTATGTTCGGACAGGAGAAAACATATCGGGCGGTAAAGAAAGCATTTGAATATGTGCGTGGAAACGGCAGGACGCAAACGTGTTGTGATTTGAACTGGAGATCTTTTCAATATGATCGAGAGTATGCCAGAAGCGAGATATTGCCGTTCATCTCAGAATTTGATGTGTTGAAATTATCGGAGGAAGAACTGAATCTGCTGTCTGATATGAAGGATATGGAGAGCTGTGTGGAATATCTGTATGAAAGAGGACCGTCGCTGATCGTAGTTACTTTGGGAAGGCAGGGATGTTATTACTACTATGCAAAAGGCGGAGGATACATCAGGACTTATCAGACAGAGGCGGTCGATTCGAATGCTGTCGGTGATACTTTTACCGGTGCTATGCTTAAAAAAATAAGTGAGCTTGATACAGATATCTGTGACCTGGATAAAGAGGAAGTGATAGATATGTTGGATTTTGCGAATGCTGCAGGAGCAGCATGTGTAGCAAAGCGCGGGGCAATGATGGCAACACCGACAGTAGATGAGGTTGATAGAGTGAGAAAACAAATACCAAAATATGAATAGCAGAGGTAATTATGGAACGGAAATATGATGTGATTGCTGTAGGGGATCTGATGCTCGACTTTACATATATCGGTAATAATGATGCGGGGATTGCCATATATGAGAGAAATCCCGGAGGTTCGCCTATGAATGTAGCAGCGCAGGTGGCAAAACTGGGTGGCAGGTCGTCGGTTATCACTACAGTGGGAGAGGATGAGCACGGGAAATATTTAAAGAATGTAATGGAAAGTCTGAATGTGGAAACGTCAGGTATTGGATTTTCTAAAACCATGGGAACCAGAATCTTATTTGTCCATTTTAAGGATCATAATGACCGCTTTTTTTTGGATTACAAAGGACCGAGGTCTGATCTGGATATTCATATAGAACAGATAAATTTTGAGATTTTCAGGGAGTGCAAAGTATTCCTTTATACACCGCTTGCCCATGAAACAGAGTATCCGATTTATGAAACGGTGAATCAGCTGATCAGGAAGGCAAAGGAAAGTAATCTTTTACTGGCTTATGATCCTAATTACAGATTTCCTTACAGAACGAAGGAAGAGCAAAACATGGTTGTTAATGCCGTGAAAACGGCCGATATTCTGAAAATATCAGTTGAAGAAATCGAACTGGTATTGTGCAAACAGGATGTTTTGGCGGCAGTAGATGAACTGTTGGAAAACGGTGTTAAGATCATAGCGGTTACAATGGGAAAGAACGGATGTCTTCTCTGTACAAAAAAGGCAAAAGTCTGCAGACCGTCTTATAATGTTTCAGTTGTGGATACCTGTGGGGCAGGGGATTCCTTTATGGGTGCACTGATTTATTCTGTCACTCATATGCAAAAAGAAATTTCCGATATGACCTTACAGGATCTGAAAGAGATAGCTGATTTTTGTAATGCTTGTGCTTCTGCAGTTACCATGCAGCATGGTTCTCTGCTGGTGATGTCAAATATGGAGAACGCACAGAAAATAATAGATGAGGTTCCTTCAATAGAACAGGATATTTATTTTGATTTGTGAGAGAGGAGTATTTTCAATGGGTATGCGAAAAATAATAAACAGACCAGAAAATTTTGTGGATGATACGATGGACGGCATTATTCGAGCCTATGGCGACAAAATTTATTTTCTGAATGGTGATAAGAGAATTGTAATCAGCAAGTATCCTCGAAGGGAAGGAAAAGTCGGGCTCGTAACTGCAGGCGGCAGCGGACATCTTCCGTTATTTCTGGGATATGTAGGACAGGGTATGTTGGATGGCTGTACCGTAGGAAATGTGTTTGCATCGCCGTCCGCAGAGCGTATGGAAAATATGATCAGAGCCTGTGATTTTGGTAAAGGGGTGCTTTGCCTGTACGGAAACTATGGCGGAGACCGAATGAATCTTTCTATGGCAATGGATGCGGTTGAATTTGATGATATTCAGACAAGGGCAGTATTTGGCACAGATGATCTGGCCAGCAGTCCGGCAGAGACAAAGGAAAAGAGACGTGGTGTCGCCGGAATCGTATATGCTTATAAAACTGCCGGAGCTGCGGCGGAAGCTGGGTTGGATCTGGATGAAGTTGCCAGAATTGCGCAGAAAACGGTGAATAATGTCAGAACGCTGGGTATTGCACTTTCGCCCTGCATTGTACCGGAAGTGGGAAAACCTACTTTTATGATTGAGGATGATATGATGGAGATCGGTATGGGAATCCATGGAGAGCCCGGAATTGCTTCATCTAAAATCATGACAGCGGATGAAGTGGCAAAGCTCATGGTGCAGAAAATTGATCAGGATATGCCCCTGAAAAAGGGAGATGAGGTCTCTGTTATGATGAACAGTCTGGGAGCGACGCCGAAGGAGGAACTTCTGATCGTCTATGGCAAGATGCATGCATTTCTGGAGGAAAAAGGGGTGAAGGTGTTTATGCCTCATATAGGAGAATACGCTACATCCATGGAGATGGCCGGTATGTCAGGGACGATTTTAAAACTGGATGAAGAACTCAAAGGGTATCTGTCGGCACCGGCGAGAACACCCTTTTACACAAATATGAATATCTGAGTGACAGGAGAAATACTATGGATGTAAATAGAGTGAAAATTGTTTTTGGACATATTTATCAGTTGATTGAAGAAAATAAGGATTATTTGGGGGAGCTGGACGGAAGAAGCGGGGACGGTGATCTCGGCGTTTCTATGGCGGGGGGATTTGCAGCGGTTGTGAAAAGTCTTTCCGAATGTGAAGAAAAAGATCTGGGAAAAGTATTTCTGCTTTGCAGCAAAAGTTTTAATGCTGCAGCACCGTCTTCTCTCGGCACGATTCTTTCTCTGGGCATGATGGGAATGGCGAAGACTTTGAAGGGGAAGGAAAATTGTTCCGTTGGGGAGCTGGCGGATGCTATGGAAAAAGGAATCATGTCTATCATGGATAAAGCAAAATCAAAACCCGGAGATAAAACAGTTTTGGATGCTCTTGATCCTGCGGTGAAAGCATTGAAACAACATGAAAACGATGAGGAAGAGAAAGCACTGAAAGCTGCGGCGGAAGCGGCAAAAGAAGGAGCGGAAAGTACGGTCGGGATGAAATCTGTGCATGGAAGAGCGGCGTATTACGGAGAAAAGAGCATTGGTCAGGTCGATGGAGGCGCAGTTGTCGGTAAGCTGATCTTTCAGGGAATCGCAAAGTAAATATCGATGACTGTAGTTATGGAGAAGAAAAAATAAGCAGATACTGCTGTAGTGTAAACGATAAAATCCGGGTACCTTTTTATTACTTTCTACTTATGCCATAATTACACTCAACAAAAACTATAGAGTCAAAAAAGTTCAGTACTCAACTTTTTTAACTGACTATGATTAGGGAGGAACGATTATGGTCACACAAACCAGCCTGGTGGCTCAGCAGGTTCGAATCGGACAGTGGGCTGAACAAATCCGCGACTGCCAGAACCGTCCCAGAGGAATGGATGTTGAAACCTGGTGTGCTCAAAACAATCCTACAAAAGCAAACTATTATTATCGTCTTCGACGAGTCCGTGAAGCATGTCTGGATCAGATCCGTGATACATCTGCTCCGGCTTTTGTTGAACAATTGATGATTCATTTGTATATGGTGAATTTCGTATTTTAGGAATTAGAATTGCAAAGTGGAAGAACTAACTATCAGTTTATCGCACATACGATCATAACACAATACAACAAATATTAGTTTTAAATGACAATATTATTGCGTCACAAAATCGTAATTTTACGACGTGTTGTATTATTTTGATTGACTATATATATTAAACTAGATTATATATACTCTCAATTTATATAAAAAAAGGGAAACTGGCTATCTGCCAATTTCCCTAAAAGGTTATAATTGTTCAACAACGACTTTGCATCTTTTTTTATAAAATGCGATTCCGTATCCTAAAATATTATCCCTTCCTTCATCGCGTAAATATTCATCGTACCTGCGATCGTGAATTTGTGCCATTGCATTCGCACAAGCACGATCCAGATCGGTAATTTTATCTACGCTCTTTAATTCAATGATAATTCCAGAATCCGGATCTTCTGTTTTGATAAGTATATCGGCAAAGCCTTCACCTGCCTCGCGATTTGAACGAACCACCCAGGAGGCATTTCCGACAAGCATTCCAAACAAAAGCATGTGGTAGGAATTTTCTTTTTCTTTCTCAGATCCTTTTACATCAAAAACACTGATAGAATTACCAAGGATCTGTTTTAAATGTTTCTCGATATCCGCAGCGTTTCCAGATGTGAATGCATTCCAAAAGAATTTTAGTTCATCTGTATCTTGTAAGACACTTTGATTAAATAACTCCTGAATCTGATATTTGTAGACTTCCCGAATTTCTTCATTTGGGATTTTTAGCCTGAAAGAATTCGGAGTTGGAGTACCATCTAAAGTAAGATATCCAGTTGTAAATAAGACACTCCAGAGGTTATTGATACTTCCATCGATTTCATCATATGTCAGATCCAGACGAATGGACTTTTCAATAGATTCACCGGCTACAAGTCGTTCAATCTCATCTCTGGTTGTATTGTCAGCTATCTTAATAAATCGCTTTACAAGATCATTTCCGCTTGTGTTGATCCAATAAGATTGAGGATGTGCATTTGAATTAACACAGAGACTGTCAACATGGTTGATGACATCCCAAGGACAATAGATATCTGCATCACCGAAGCGGTAACCATCATACCATTTTTTTGTTTCTTCCAGGTGCGATTCCAGACCATAAGATGCCAGTAACATCTTTACTTCTTCTTCTGTAAATCCAAACTGTTCATCAAATCGAATATCTGTGATAGAAAGTACTCTAAAATTATTTAGGCCAGTAAAAATGCTCTCTTTCGATACTCTAAGGCAGCCGGTCAAGACGGAAAAATGTAAATATTCGTTGGTTTTTAGAACTTTACCAAATAAGCCGCGGATAAGAGCTACCATTTCTTTATAATAACCATGCTGGAAAGCCTTATCCAAAGGGACATCATATTCGTCGATCAGGATGATCGCTTTCTGACCATAATGTTTATAGAGAAGCTGTGTCAATGTCCATAAAGAGGAAATTAGCTGACCTGGTTCCATTGCATATTGACCGTTTCGCAACGCAATTAATCCATGGTACCTGGCTTTATCATTTTCTGTTAAATTGGTACTTTCTGCTAAAAAATGAAATCGCTCAGCTTCTGTTGCGATAAGCTCAATTAATTGATATCTTGCATCTTCGAATGAAAGACCATCGACACCTTTCAAAGAAAGAAAAATAACAGGGAATTTACCCATGTATTTCTCGCATATGGACTTATTATTTGAAATATAAAGACCATCGAAGAGCGATTTGTCAGTACCTATTTCAAAGAAGTGACGAAGCATACTCATATTTAAGGTCTTGCCAAAACGGCGAGGCCTGGTAAAGAGATTCACCTCTCCCCATCTTTCAAGTAATTGTTCGATCAGCTTAGTTTTATCAACATAGAAAAAGTTTTCTTTTCGAATTTTTTCAAAGCTATCTATTCCAATAGGTAATTTTAATAATTCTGACATGAATAGGTTTCTCCTCTCTTATGCCTGTTTGGGGCATAAGGATACACGTTTGTTATGTATAATTTTATCATTTTGAAGAATAGATAGCAAGGTTATACTTGTAAATATGATGCAACCACAAAATATAAAAAGAAGTCAACATTGCCCAAAGGGCTTTGCTGGCTTCTTATTTGTTGATACGATTGTTTTCTTGTCAGGCAAATTCCTTAGAGGACTTACAATCACAGGCTTTTTCAGCCTTTTCAAGCACTACGGATTCTCCGCAGTGTGAACAATATTCGGTGTCCCAGCCCTTCAGATTCAACAGCTTTCCACAGTGAGGGCAACGGACAGTCAGGAATCCGAAAACGATTCCGATAACCGCTACAAACCCACCCATGATAAATCCGGGTGACATGGTATCTGTTCCGAATAAGACAGCGGAACCATTGGCAATGATCAGACCACTAAATATAAGCGCATACATAATTTTTCTACATACATTTGGATTTTTCATATTCTTTACACCTCTCTTTTATGCCTGTATTATAGGCAGGCGTATGTAAAAAACACTAGCGCAGCAACGTAAAATATATGTAAAAATCTGGTGAACCGGATCATCAGATCAGGGAGGGGTATTTTTTTATTGGAAAAGTTCATGAAATATTGTATAGTGTAAGGGGTATAAGAGAAATACATGTGGAAAGGGTTGAACAGAAGATGGATCAGCACGTTTACGAAGAATATATAGCTATTTTGAAGGAGGAACTGGTTCCGGCACTTGGATGTACCGAACCGATCGCCATTGCTTATGCGGCTGCAAAAGCCCGTGAGATTCTTGGAAAGCTGCCAGAGGAGATCGTGGTGAGCTGCAGTGGAAATATTATCAAAAATGTGAAGGCTGTCATTGTTCCTACGACGGGAGACTTAAAAGGGATTGAAACCAGTGCCATTCTTGGAGCTGTAGGCGGTAATGCAGAGAAGAAACTGGAAGTGCTGGTGGATGTGACAGATGAGGATCTTAAGATTACAAGAGAGCTCCTGAAAAAGAAGATCTGTCATGTGGAACTGCTGGAAGGGGTATCCAATCTGCAGATTATCGTAGAACTGAAGGCTGGTGATGATACCGCACTGGCGGAGATTGCATTTTCCCATACGAATATTGTACGACTGGAGAAAAACGGACAGGTGATCTTTTCCAAGGAGATGGAGGCAGACAGTGCAGCTTCCACAGACAGGACACTTCTGAATCTGAAAGATATTTATGAATTTGCCCAGACAGTGAAGATCGATGAGATCAAGGATCTGATTGACCGGCAGCTGGCTTATAACATGAGCATTGCCAAAGAAGGTCTGACAAAATCCTACGGAGCAAATGTAGGGGCAACGATTCTGAAATATTATGGTGATGATGTACGAAATCGTGCCAAAGCCCTTCCGGCAGCGGGAAGTGATGCAAGAATGAACGGCTGCGTACTTCCGGTTATGATCAATTCTGGAAGCGGCAATCAGGGAATGACGGTCAGCCTTCCGGTGGCGGTATTTGCGGATTATCTGTTTGCCGATAAGGAAAAGGAATATCGGGCGCTGGTATTATCCAATCTGGTGGCAATTTACCAGAAAAATGAGCTTGGAAAGCTGAGTGCATATTGTGGAGCAGTGTCAGCTGCCACAGGAGCAGGTGCCGGTATTGCCTATCTGCACGGAGCGGATTTTGATACAATTGCTGAGACGATCACGAACACACTGGCCAATGTATCCGGGATTGTCTGTGACGGAGCGAAAGCTTCCTGTGCAGCCAAGATAGCATCATCTGTAGATGCAGCGATCATGGCGTATTATATGGCAGCAGAGCACAGAGGCTTCCAGAGCGGTGAAGGTCTGGTGAAAAAAGATGTAGAAGCAACTATCAAGAGCTTTGGACGGATGGGAAGAGAAGGCATGCGTTCTACAGATGTGGAGATTCTGAAGATCATGCTGGAGCCGTAATGATAAATGACAGGGGAACAGACGAATGCCACAGAAGCAGGGAATCCAACTGAATAAATATACTCCGGATTATGTGGTATTCGATCTGGAAACTACCGGAATCTCCCGCACCTTTGATGAGGTGGTGGAGATTTCTGCGGTGAAGGTGCGTTCCGGTCAGGTGGTGGATGAGTTCAGCACACTGGTCAATCCTGGACGGCACATTCCGGCAGGAGCCAGCCAGGTCAATGGCATTACAGATCAGATGGTGGCTGACTGTCCGCTGTTTTCACAGGTACTACAGGAATTTTTGAATTTCACAGAAGGATTGACTCTGGTGGGACACAATATTGCCAGCTTCGATATGAAATTCATCTGGCGTGATGCAGAGAAATATTACGGAGAGTTGGTTCCTAATGATTATGTAGATACGTTGAAGGTGGCAAGACGGCATCTGTCAGAACTTCCCAGACATCGGCTGGTGGATCTGGCAGAGTATTATGGCATATCGCCGGAGGGAGCACACCGGGCACTCAATGACTGCCGCATGAACCAGCAGGTCTACGAGCGGATGGTAGCTGAGATGCGTAAGAAGCGGGCGATACAGCATGAATATACAGGGCGGAAGGCAGAGACGGACAATACTGGCGTCTCAAAGACCGAAGGAAATGCTACAGACAGGAATGGGATCGCGAAGCAGTCAGCGAAGCCCGCGCACCCCACGGTGACACTTCGTGGTGTGGTTGAGCGGATCACTTACCAGAATCCGGAGAACGGTTATACAGTTCTGAAATGTGCGGTCAAGAATCATAAGGATCTGGTGACGGTCATCGGAAGTCTTCTGGATGTAAATGTAGGATCTGTCTTGCTGATCTATGGCAACTGGAAGGTGGACAGTAAGTATGGCAGGCAGTTTGTGGCTGAGACTTGGGAGGAGACACTCCCTGCAACTATATATGGAATTGAAAAATATCTGGGATCTGGTCTGATCAAGGGTGTTGGACCGAAATTTGCCAAACGGATCGTAGGACTGTTTGGCACAGAGACACTGGATGTGATCGAATGCGAGATCTCCCGTCTGAAGGAAGTAGAAGGAATCGGCGAGAAGCGGATCCGGCAGATCAAAGAGAGCTGGCAGAAGCAAAAAGAGATTAAAAATGTCATGCTGTTTTTGCAGGATCATGGAGTCAGTACTGCATATGCAGCAAAGATCTATCGACAGTATGGCAATGAAAGTATTGAAAAGGTGAAAGAAAATCCATTCCGGCTGGCGGATGATATCTGGGGCATCGGATTTCGGACAGCAGATGGGATCGCACAGAAGCTGGGATTTGAAAAAGAAGCCTTTGTACGATTACGGAGTGGAATCTTATATACACTGAGCAGTCTGGCGGATGAAGGACATGTCTATGCCAGAAAGAAGCAGCTGATCGACCGGGCGACGGAACTTCTGGAGGCGGAAGAGTCTTCGGTGATCATGACGCTGGATCAGATGATGGCAGATCAGGATCTGTTCGGACAGAAGATCGCGGAAGAAGAACAGGCGATCTATCTGCCGGCATTTTATTATGCGGAGACGGGAACGGCTGGAAAGCTGAAGCGGTTATTGGAGGCTCCGGCGGAGGATCCTTTGTGGAAATCCTTAATGGCTGCCAGGGAGAAGACCGGCAATCAGGAGCTTTCCATAGATGTCAGAAAGATTGAACAGAAACTGCAGATGGAGTATGATGAGGTACAGGCGGAGGCCATCAGACAGGCGGCGACCTGCAAAGTGATGGTGCTCACGGGTGGTCCAGGAACAGGTAAGACCACCACTGTCAGAGGCATCATTTCCGCATATCAGACATTTGGATTGAACATATTGCTGGCGGCACCGACAGGGCGGGCAGCCAAGCGGATGACGGAAGCGACAGGGCTGGAAGCAAAGACGATCCACCGGCTGCTGGAAGCAAAACCGCCGGAAGGTTATCAGAAAAATGAAGAGAATCCGCTAGAAGGGGATGTGTTGATCGTAGATGAGTGCTCTATGATCGATATTGTGCTGATGAATGCTCTGCTACGCGCCATTCCTCCACATATGCGTCTGGTGCTGGTGGGGGATATTGATCAGCTTCCATCGGTGGGGGCAGGAAATGTTCTGCGGGACCTGATGGATTCGGGTGTGTGCAAGGTAGTGCGTCTGACGAAGATTTTCCGACAGGCGCAGTCCAGCAGGATCATCATGAATGCTCATCGGATCAATGAAGGACTGATGCCGGATCTGTCTAATGGGAAGACGACCGATTTCTTCTTTACAGAAAAGGAAGATCCGGAAGAAGCAGTGGCTGAGATCGTGAATCTGGTGCAGACGAAGCTATCCAGATATTACCAGACACCATCCTCTCAGATCCAAGTGCTCACACCGATGCAGAAAGGCGTGGTAGGTGCGACCAATCTGAATCTGGCATTACAGGCGGCTTTGAATCCGACGGGCGATGGCTTACGGCGCAGTGGTTATATATTCCGGGTCAATGACAAGGTCATGCAGATCCGTAATAATTATGATAAAGAGATATTTAACGGAGATATCGGAATCGTTGCCTCCGTGGATATTCAGGAGCGGACACTTCAGGTGGATTTTGACGGACATCTGATCGAATATGATGCATCGGAGCTGGATGAACTGGTTCATGCTTATGCAACTACGATCCATAAGGCACAGGGAAGTGAATATCCGATTGTTGTGATGCCGGTGCTCATGAATCATTATGTCATGCTTCAGCGGAATCTGATCTATACAGGCATCACGAGAGCAAAGAAAATACTGGTACTGGTAGGAACGAAGAAAGCCATTTCCTACGCAGTACATCATGTAACAGTCAACCGGCGGAATACGCTGCTGAAAGAAAGGCTGCAGGGAAAGATATGAGATTATATTTGATGCTTCCGGATGGGAAGTGGGGACAGTAAAACAGAAGGTAGTACATTAATCGGAAAGGAATGCAATAGTAACAGATGAATCTTCCACAGATATTTGTAGAACAAATGAAAGAAATATTAGGTCCGGAGCTTCCAGAATATCTGGAAAGCTACGAGAAACCGAAGTTTACAGGCTTAAGAGTCAATACTTCCAAGATCTCTGTCGAGGAATTTGAGAGAATCAGCCCATTCAAGACTCTTCGGAGAGTACCATGGACTCCCAATGGATATTATTATACAGAAGAGGATGCGCCGACAAAGCATCCTTATTACTATGCAGGTCTTTATTATATTCAGGAGCCAAGTGCCATGACGCCGGCAAGTGTCCTTCCGGTGGAGCCGGGAGAACGGGTACTGGATCTGTGTGCGGCTCCGGGTGGAAAAGCAACGGAGCTTGGTGCAAAGCTTCGCCATGAGGGTCTGCTGGTTGCCAACGATGCCAGCGCATCTCGGACAAAGGCTCTGCTGAAGAATCTGGAAGTATTTGGTCTCCCCAATATTCTGGTGACCAGTGAGATGGGAGACAAGTTAGACCGGTATTTTCATGAATATTTTGATAAGATCCTGATCGATGCTCCATGCTCCGGTGAGGGAATGTTCCGGAAACAGGCTCATATGATCCCGGCGTGGGAACGTCAGGGACCGGAGGTGTTTTCCAAAATGCAGCGGGAGATCCTGGATCAGGCAGCAAACCTGCTGAAGCCGGGTGGAACCATGCTTTATTCTACCTGTACCTTCTCTAAACTGGAAAATGAAGGAAGCATGGATTATTTTCTGAGCAATCATCCGGAGTTCCATCTGCTGGATATTCCGCAGAGTGAAGGCTTTGCGCCAGGACAGCCAGAACTGGTGGACAGTACATTTCCACTGGAAAAATGTGTTCGTCTGTTTCCTCATAAGATCGATGGGGAGGGACATTTTCTGGCATTGCTTCAGAAAGATGGAGAGCGTACGCCAAATGCGCTGGAGTCAGCTGGAAAACCGTCGAAGCTTCCGCAGGAGCTGACAGATTTTCTAAAAGATGTGTCCATGCCTGTTGATACAACCAGAATTCAGATCAAAGATACCAAAGTATTTTTGATGCCGGAGGGCTTAAGCGGCTGCAAAGGGCTTCGATTCTTACGCTCCGGTCTTTATATGGGTGAACTTCTGAAAAAACGATTTGAGCCGAGTCAGGCATTTGCCATGGTTCTGAAAAAGGAGGAATATGCATCAGTCATCGATCTTCCAGCTACAGACGAGCGGATCATCCGCTATCTGAAGGGAGAGACCATCGAGATTGAGGATGGAGAGAGTACCAAAGATGCAGGCTGGCAGCTGGTATGTGTGGATGGGTATCCGCTGGGCTGGGGAAAGCTGATCCGTGGAACTCTTCGGAATAAATATTTCTCCGGCTGGAGGATGAACGCATGATGCGCCTGGATAAATATTTATGTGAGACCGGATTTGGCACCAGAAGCCAGGTGAAAGATCTGTTGAAAAAAGGACAGGTCATGGTTAATGGCGAAGTGGTAAAAAAGCCTGAATTAAAGATTAATGAGACAACAGATCAGATTCTCTGCCAGGGGAAAAAAGCATCTTATCAGAAGAACATCTATCTGATGCTCCATAAACCGGCGGGTGTGGTATCTGCAACCGAAGACAACCGGGAGAAGACGGTGCTGGATCTTGTGAGACCGGAAGATCGGAAAAATGGTCTGTTTCCGGTGGGAAGACTGGACAAAGATACGGAAGGCTTATTGCTTTTGACCGATGACGGTGAGCTGGCACACCGGCTGCTGTCCCCGAAAAAGCATGTGGATAAGACTTACTATGCAAAGATCGACGGACAGGTCACTGAGGAACATGTTAAGCAGTTCCGTGAGGGTCTGGATATTGGAGACGAGAAGAAGACACTGCCGGCAGTTCTGACGATCCTGTTATCCGGTCCGGTCAGTGAGATCGAGGTTACGATCCACGAGGGGCGGTTTCATCAGATCAAGCGAATGTTTGAAGCGGTGGGATGCAAAGTGACCTACTTAAAGCGTCTGTCCATGGGAAGTCTGGTGCTGGACGAGACATTGCCGCCGGAAGAGTATCGACCGTTGACAGAAGCAGAACTGGAAGGTCTGACGAAGCAGAGAGGAACTGATAAGAATGAGTGACAGAATGAGATTTCTGCCGGTGAGCAGAGCGGATATGGAGGAGCGGGGTATTGATCAGCTGGATTTTGTCTATGTGATCGGTGATGCCTATGTGGATCATCCGTCTTTTGGACCGGCGATCATCAGCAGACTGCTGGAGAGTCATGGCTATCAGGTGGGGATTATTGCCCAGCCGGATTTCCGTCATGCGGAAAGTATCATGGCACTGGGAGAGCCACGGCTTGGATTTCTTGTCAGCGCCGGCAATATGGACTCCATGGTGAATCATTATTCGGTGGCAAAGAAGCATAGAAAAGTGGATTCCTACACACCGGGCGGAGAGATGGGAAAAAGGCCGGATCGGGCAGTGATCGTCTACTGTAACCTGATCCGTCAGAAATATAAGCATGTGCCGATCATTGCGGGAGGAATCGAAGCATCTCTCCGGCGTATGGCACATTATGATTACTGGTCAGACAGCCTGCGCAGATCGATTTTGCTGGAAAGCGGTGCTGATCTGGTATCTTATGGTATGGGAGAAAGGTCGATTGTTGCTATTGCAGATGCTCTGGATGCCGGTATGCCGGTAAAAGACATTACTTATATTCCGGGAACTGTCTGCAAGGTGCGCTCTCTGGATGAGATCAGTGACTATACGGTGCTTCCTGACTATGAAAGCATCTGTAAAGATAAGAAAAAATATGCGGAGAGCTTCTATATTCAGTACAGCAATACAGATCCGTTTTCTGGAAAACGGCTGGTGGAGCCTTATTCTCAGAACTGCTTTATCGTGCAGAACCCGGCTTCAGAACCGCTGACCATGGAAGAGATGGATCAGGTCTATGATCTGCCGTTTCAGAGAACATGGCATCCTATGTATGACGCAGCAGGCGGCATTCCGGCACTTTCCGAAGTAAAATTCAGTCTGGTCAGCTGCCGTGGCTGCTTTGGAGGCTGTTCCTTCTGTGCGCTGACCTTCCATCAGGGACGGATCATTCAGGCGAGAAGCCATGAGTCTCTGATCAAAGAAGCGAAGCTGATGATTGAAGAACCAGATTTTAAGGGCTATATCCATGATGTGGGAGGACCTACCGCAGACTTCCGGGCACCGGCCTGTGAGAAGCAGATGACAAAGGGTGTATGTCCACATAAGCAATGCCTGTTCCCGGAACCATGCAAGAATCTGAGAGCAGACCACAGCGATTATATTGCACTGCTTCGAAAACTGCGTGCATTGCCAAAAGTAAAGAAAGTGTTTATCCGGTCAGGCATCCGATTTGATTATGTGCTGGCAGACAAAAAGAGCACATTTCTGGAAGAATTGTGCCGTTATCATGTGAGTGGGCAGTTAAAGGTGGCGCCGGAGCATGTGTCTAATCCGGTACTTGCCTGCCTTGGAAAGCCAAAGGCAGCAGTTTATCAGGAGTTCTGCAGACAATATAAGAAGATGAACGAACGTCTGGGACTGAAGCAGTATCTGGTACCCTATCTTATGTCCTCCCATCCGGGAAGTACCATGAAGGAAGCTGTGGAACTGGCAGAATACTGCAGAGATCTGGGCTATATGCCGGAACAGGTACAGGATTTTTATCCTACACCGTCCACCATCTCTACCTGTATGTATTATACGGGACTGGATCCAAGAACCATGACAGCTGTATATGTTCCGAAGGATCCTCATGAAAAGGAGATGCAGCGTGCACTGATCCAGTATCGGAATCCGGCAAATCGTGTACTGGTGCGGGAAGCACTGCTGAAAGCAGGAAGAGAAGATCTGATCGGATATGGACCAAAATGTCTGCTAAGACCTGATCAGGCGCGAGGTGACGGACGTGCGGCACATAGAGACGATAATAGACATGTGGAGAAAAGGTCTGCAGGTCGAGGACGGGGAGCATCGTCTGGAAGAACTGCTGACCGTAACAATACGCAGAGCCGCAGTCAGAACCAGGAACAGACTCAGGAACGCCGCCCGACACAGAAGAAAAAGACCATCCGAAATGTACACAGAAAGAAGTAGAGACAGATGAAAAACAAGTTAAACAAAGGAACCTACGGATATTTAGACAGACTGAAAGCTCATGAATGGAAAAAGGCAGCATTATTTCTGTCCATTCCGATCATTATATTTTTAGTGGCATGGGCGATCAACGGAACCCGCAATACAGTGGTTACTGTCATGGTCATCGTTGGCTGTCTGCCCGGCTGCAATCAGGTGGTACATGCCCTTCTGGCAAGTAAATATCATTCTATGGACAAGAGCCTGTGCGAGGAGACGGAAAAGCTGAAGGGAGACTGCATTTCCATCTATGAAAATGTATTTACCACATATGAGAAAAATTATTATGTGGACTGTATCGTGTTGTCTGGACGGGATGTGATCGGATATGCCAGTGATAAGAACACTGACAGCTCCAGGCTGGAGGCGCATATCAAGGACATTCTGAAAAAAAATTCTTATAAGCAGAATGTGAAGATATTTACGGAAAAACGAGCATTTATGGATCGGGTGGAATCCTTGGGAACCAGAGAACCGGAGGAGGTTCCGTTCCGTGAGGATGACCGTTATCCAGGCTTAAGCCGCGATGAGATTGTCAAATATCTGTTGATGGCAATTACATTATAATATTATGTATAGTATGATAAAGTGAGATTTTAGCAATGAAATTAATCACCGTACATGAGCAGGAGGAAGGACAGAAGCTCTTAAAGCTGTTGGGAAGTTATCTGAAAGAGGCTTCTGGCGGCTTTCTCCATAAAATGCTTCGGAAGAAAAATATTACATTAAATGGGAAAAAAGCAGATGGCAGTGAAAAATTGAAAGCCGGGGATGAGATCCGTCTCTTCTTATCGGATGAGACTTATGAAAAATTTGCAGGAAAACAGCAGACCGCAAAAGAACAGTTTCCAACTGCAAAGCTGGACATCTTATATGAAGATTCCCATGTGCTGCTGGTGAACAAACCGGCGGGCATGCTGACCCAGAAGGCAGCCTATAAGGATGTATCTCTCAATGAGTATGTCTTAGGGTATCTTAGTAAAAGCGGTCAGTGGAGCCCGGAAGAAAAAGCATTTCGTCCGTCAGTATGCAACCGTCTGGACCGGAATACCAGTGGAATCGTCATCTGCGGAAAATCCATGATCGGTCTGCAGAGAATGGCAGAGCTTTTGCAGGATCGCTCCCTTCACAAGTATTATCTGTGTCTGATCCATGGTGCCATGAAGGAAGGACAGCGGCTGGAAGGATGGCTTCGGAAGGATGAAAAGTCTAACCAGGTGGAGATCCTGAAAGCTCCAGTGGAAGATGCTGCTCAGATCATCACAGAATATGAGCCAATGAAGGTTTCCTCTGAGGCTACTCTTTTAAAAGTGAAGTTGGTGACAGGAAAACCTCATCAGATCCGCGCACATCTGGCATCTGTGGGACATCCGATCATCGGAGATCCTAAATATGGGGATATGAAGATCAATGAGTACTATCGTAAAGAATTCAAACTGAACCGTCAGCTGCTCCATGCGTGGCGTCTGGAGTTTCCGGAACTGGCAGCACCGCTGACGGACTTGTCCCAAAAAGTGGTGGAAGCTCCTGTGCCGGAGCTGATGAATAAAATTATGCAGAAAGTGATGTGACCTTTATGGCAACCTGGAATTCCAGAGGATTGAGAGGTTCGACTCTGGAGGATATGATCAATCGGACCAATGAGCGATACCGGGAAAAAGGACTGGCATTGATCCAGAAGGTTCCTACCCCGATCACCCCCATCAAGATTGACAAGGAACACCGGCATATTACGCTTGCGTATTTTGATCAGAAAAGTACTGTGGACTATATTGGAGCAGTGCAGGGCATCCCGGTCTGCTTTGATGCCAAGGAGTGTGATGTGACCACATTTCCTATGCAGAATGTGCATGAGCATCAGGTGCGTTTTATGGATGACTTTGAACGGCAGGGTGGAAAAGCATTTTTGATCATTCATTTTACATCAGAACAGAAGTTTTACTATTTACATATCCGTCAGCTGCTGAGATTCTGGAATCGGGCGCAGGAGGGCGGACGCAAGAGCTTTCGGATGGATGAGCTGGATCCGGCATATTTCTTTGAGAGCAGCAAAGGATATCTGGTGCCGTTCCTGGAACCGCTGAGTCTGGATCTTGAGCAGGAACAGGAAAGATGAGCATGCGCTGAAGCTTGGATTTTGAATCCGTGGTTGACAATTCCTACGTGCATGGTATAATAACGATTGTTTAATGAATTAGCAATTTACCATAGTAAAGTAAAAGGAGAAGCCCGATGTACAAACAGATATTACACACTCCGGAAGGGGTACGGGATATTTACAATGGCGAGTGCCGCCGCAAGCAGTTTATTCAGGATCAGCTTCATCAGGTCCTGTTGAGTTATGGATATGAGGATATTCAGACACCGACATTTGAATTTTTCGATGTATTCAGCCGTGAGATCGGTACGGTACCGTCCAGAGAATTATACAAATTCTTTGACCGGGAAGGAAATACACTGGTGCTTCGGCCTGATGTGACACCGTCTATTGCAAGAGCAGTCGCAAAATATTTCACAGAAGAGGACATGCCGGTCCGGCTGTGCTACATGGCAAATACCTTTATCAACAGTTCGGAACTGCAGGGAAGATTAAAGGAAACTACGCAGCTGGGCGCTGAACTGATCGGTGACGGCAGTGCGGAGACTGATGCAGAGCTGCTGGCACTGGTAGTGGAATCTCTGTTAAAAGCCGGTCTTAAAGAGTTTCAGGTGAGTGTGGGACATGTGGATTTCTTTCAGAGCCTTCTCAAAGAAGCAGGTCTTCCGGAAGAGATGGAACTGGAACTTCGGGAATTTATTTCCAATAAAAATATTTTTGGTGTGAAAGAGCTCCTGGATCCGCTGGAATTGCCGGATCCGCTGAAAGAGGCACTGGCAAGTATTCCGAACCTGTTTGGATCCGTGGATGTTCTGGATCGTGCAGAAAGCTGTGCGGTATCTGCGGATGCCAAGGCTGCGCTTGCCCGGCTCAGGAAGATCTACCGTCTGATGGAGTACTATGGATATGAGAAATATATTACATTCGATCTGGGTGTAGTAAGCAAATATAAATATTATACAGGAATCATCTTTCAGGCATATACCTACGGAACCGGTGAGGCGGTGGCAAAGGGCGGCCGTTATGATACATTGATGGATCATTTTGGAAAACCGGCACCAGCCATTGGATTTGTCTGTGTGACAGACAGGCTCTTAAGTGCATTGAACCGTCAGAATATTCGCGTGGGCATGAATCGTCCGCTGACTCTTCTCTTATATTATCCGGAAGAAGCGCAGACCGCGATCGCATGTGCAGGAAAGCTCCGTCAGACGCAGGAAGACACGGAGCTGCTCTGCATGGATGCGGATAAGAATGTTGACGATTACCGGGCTTATGCGAAGAAACGGGATGTGTCCAAGCTTTGTTACTATAAGGATGGACATTTTGTGGCAGAGACCCTGAAAGAGATTGAGAGACCGGGAGTGGAGAGAAGATGAGATACCTGACTTTTGCCCTTGGAAAAGGGCGTCTGGCAAAGAAGACGATGGAGCTTTTTGAACAGATCGGCATCACCTGCGAGGAGATGAAAGACCCGGATACCAGAAAGCTGATCTTTGTAAATGAAGAACTGAAACTGAAATTTTTCCTGGCAAAAGGACCGGATGTACCTACGTATGTAGAGTATGGTGCGGCAGATATTGGTATTGTCGGCAAGGATACCATTCTGGAGGAAGGCCGCCGCATGTATGAGGTGCTGGATCTGGGATATGGAAAATGCCGTATGTGCGTGTGCGGACCGGAATCTGCAAAGGAGCTTCTGGAACATCAGGAACTGATCCGTGTGGCAACCAAATACCCGCATATTGCAAAGGATTATTTTTACAATCGAAAGCATCAGACAGTGGAGATCATCAAACTGAACGGGTCCATTGAACTGGCACCAATCGTAGGGCTGTCAGAGGTCATTGTGGATATTGTGGAGACCGGATCAACTCTCAGGGAGAACGGACTGCAGGTCCTGGAAGAGGTTTGCCCGCTGTCTGCCCGTATGGTGGTTAATCAGGTCAGTATGAAGATGGAAAATGAGCGGATCGGCAAGCTGATCGCAGATCTGAAAGCAGTCTTATAGGAGGCAGAGAAGATGAGAATCGTAACGCTGAGCAAGGAATCCAGACAGAATCTGCTGGACAGCCTGTTAAAAAGAAGTCCGGGAAACTATGGACAGTACCAGGATACGGTACAGGAGATCGTGGACCGGGTAAAGACAAAAGGAGATCAGGCACTGTTTGAACTGACCAGAAAGTTTGACTGGGAGGGCATAGATGCTTCTAATGTGAAAGTGACAGAGGCAGAAGTACAGGAAGCCTATGACACCATTGATCCGCAGCTGGTAGAGACAATCCGCAAGTCTCTGAAAAACATCCGTGAGTATCATGAGAAGCAGAAACAGTACAGCTGGTTTGATACTACCCCGGAGGGAACAATGCTTGGCCAGAAGGTAACTCCGCTTGCCAGTGCAGGTGTCTATGTGCCAGGCGGGAAGGCAGTGTATCCGTCTTCAGTTCTGATGAATATTGTTCCGGCGAAGATCGCTGGTGTGGCACATGTGGTGATGTGTACGCCATGTAATAAAGAAGGAAAAGTGAATCCGGCTGTGCTGGTGGCAGCAAAAGAAGCAGGTGCAGATGAAGTCTATAAAGTAGGTGGGGCTCAGGCTATTGCAGCTATGGCATTTGGGACAGAGAGCATACCAAAAGTTGATAAGATCACGGGTCCTGGAAATATTTTTGTGGCACTGGCTAAGAAAGCTGTATCAGGATTTGTCAGTATCGATTCTATTGCAGGTCCCAGCGAGATCCTGGTACTGGCAGATGAGACAGCCAACCCAAGATATGTGGCGGCTGATCTTCTGTCTCAGGCAGAGCATGATGAGATGGCAAGTGCGATCCTTGTGACTACCAGCAAAGAACTGGCAGAAAAGGTGTCAGAGGAAGTGGATGCATTTGTAAAAATCCTTTCCAGAAAAGAGATCATCAGCAAATCACTGGATAATTATGGATACATTCTGGTGGCAGAGACACTGGAGGATGCCATTGAGACCGTCGATCTGATTGCATCCGAGCATCTGGAGATTGTGACAAAGAATCCTTTTGAAGTGATGATGAAAGTAAAGAATGCCGGAGCAATTTTCCTTGGAGAGTACAGCAGTGAGCCATTGGGGGATTATTTTGCAGGACCGAACCATATCCTGCCTACGAACGGAACTGCCAGATTCTTTTCTCCGGTATCAGTGGATGATTTCATCAAGAAATCCAGTATCATTTACTATTCCAGAGAGGCACTGCAGCGTGTTCACAAGGATATCGAGTATTTTGCAAAGGCTGAACAGCTGACTGCACATGCTAATTCCATTGCAGTGCGTTTTGAAGATGAAAACTAAAGGAGAAGGTGTATGAGCAGATCAGCAAGTATCGAGAGAAATACAAAAGAAACAGATATCCGTGTAACGTTGGAACTGGATGGAACCGGTCAGGCAGAACTGGATACAGGGATTGGATTCTTTGACCATATACTGGATGGATTTGCAAGACATGGTCTGTTTGACCTGAATGTTTATGTGGACGGTGATCTGGATGTGGACTGTCATCATACGGTGGAGGATACGGGTATCGTTCTTGGAAATGCGATCAAGGAAGCTGTGGGGGACAAAAAGGGTATCCGCAGATATGGAAGCTGTATCCTTCCCATGGATGAGGCGCTGGTGCTGTGTGCAGTGGATCTGTCCGGCAGACCTTATTATGTATCAGATGCGGTGTTTTCTGCACCGATGATCGGAGAACTGGATACAGAGACCATCAGTGAGTTTTTCTATGCAGTCTCCTACAGTGCAGCTATGAATCTGCATTTTAAGGTGCTGTCAGGAACGAACAGCCATCATATCTGTGAAGCTATGTTCAAGGCATTTGCCAAAGCACTGGATATGGCAGTGTCCGTAGATCCGAGAATCACCGATGTATTATCAACGAAAGGCAGTTTATAAGATGAAGATCAAACATTTAGTACCGGTTATGCCGGTGAGAAACGGGAAAGTAAACGGACAGGACGGCGTGAAGCTCGCTGGCTTCTATAGTGACAATGGTGCAGATGCAATCCTTGTCTTTGATCTGTCTGATTCGGATGAAGAGCATGAGAAAAATATTCTGCTGCTCAAGGAGATGGCACGCCGGGTGGAAATCCCTATCTATGCAGGTGGTCATATTCGTCGTGTGGAGGATGTAAAAAAGATTCTGTATGCAGGCTGCCAGAAGGCGGTGCTCAATTATGGAAGATCCAGTAATGTGGAGATGACCGAAGAGGTATCCAAGCGTTTCGGACAGGAAAAGATTGCATTCAGCATCTCGGATGCTGCTCAGTACACAGACAAGCTGCCGGAATATGGAAGCATGATCTTCTGGTCCGGCTCAGACAGCAGCTGTCCGTTCGGCGAGAAGATGCCGGTGATCAGCGTCAGCTCGGCTGCGACAGATGAGGATATTATCAATGTACTGTCCAATAAATGGGCAGATGGTATTGCAACTGCGTATTTTTCAACGGAAGTGGCTGATTTTATGTCCCTGAAGCAGAAATGTGCAGATCGGGGACTTCAGATGGATGTGCTGGTCAGCAGCCTTTCCTGGGATCAGTTCCGTCCAAACAGCGATGGACTGGTGCCGGTTGTTGTACAGGATTACAGAACAGATGAAGTGCTGATGCTCGCCTATATGAATGAAGAGGCCTTTTATACAACTCTGAAGCTCGGAAGAATGACATACTGGAGCAGAAGTCGTCAGGAGCTGTGGACCAAGGGTATGACCAGTGGGCATTTCCAGTATGTAAAGCAGTTGTCCATCGACTGTGATAATGATACGATTCTTGCAAAGGTAAGCCAGGTGGGTGCTGCCTGCCACACAGGCAACCGTACCTGTTTTTACAGAGATCTGGTAAAGAAGGAATTTAACAATGTGAATCCGTTGGAAGTCTTTGAAAATGTATATCAGATCATCAAAGACAGAAAAGAGCATCCGAAGGAAGGTTCTTACACCAATTACCTGTTTGATAAAGGAATTGATAAAATTCTGAAAAAAGTAGGTGAAGAGTGTACGGAGCTGGTGATCGCAGCCAAGAATCCGGATCCAGAGGAGATCAAGTATGAGATGTCTGATTTCCTGTATCATGCCATGGTGCTGATGGTAGAGCGTGGCGTGACCTGGGAGGATATTACGGAAGAACTGGCAAACCGCTAGAGAAGGGCATTTTATAAAAGCCGTCCATGTGAGTGGCAGATCCGGCATGAGAGCCGGGACATATGCATACATTGTACGGAGGTGATGCATATGGGCGCATACAGAGAACAGCTATTAAGAGAAACCGGAGGGAGATCTACGAAGGAACTGCATATGCAGAACCGGGGTGAAGAGATGCCCTCCGGTTTTCTGACTACATTTAAGATCCGGTTCACTATCAGCCTGTGTCTGTTTGGATTTTTTGCATGGATGAGTCTGACAGGAAAGGAAATCTATCATATATCAGCTGATCAGATTGAAGCAGCTGTTGAATCAGATATTCTGCAAGGTCAGATTTCTGACTGTCTGATAAAATTAGGACTTTACGAATAGGGTGACAGATGCTAGAATGTCTATAATGTTCGGAGTCTGAAGCTGACTCCGGTAAGTGACATGAATAACATTTTTTGAAAAATAACAATGGACAAAGGATGCAAAGAAATGGAACTTCTGGAAGAGAGAATTAGAAAAGACGGTATTGTAAAAGAAGGAAATGTACTGAAAGTGGACAATTTTCTGAATCATCAGATGGATATTGAACTGTTTGATGAAATGGGAAAAGAATTTAAGCGTTTGTTTGCTGACAAACCGATCAACAAGATTCTTACGATTGAAGCATCGGGAATCGGAATTGCCTGTGTCGTGGCAAGACATTTTCATGTGCCGGTAGTATTTGCAAAAAAAACACAGAGTATTAACATTGATGGAGAGGTATACAGCTCTAAAGTAGAGTCCTTTACTCATAAGAGAGTCTATGACGTGATCGTATCAAAGAAATATTTAAGTCCGGATGATCATGTTCTGATTATTGATGATTTCCTTGCCAATGGCTGCGCAGTCAATGGACTGATTGAGATCATTGAAAAATCTGGTGCAACAGTAGAAGGAATCGGAATCGCTGTTGAAAAAGGCTGGCAGATCGGCGGAAAGACCCTTCGTGATCAGGGCTATCAGCTGGAGTCTCTGGCAATTGTGGAAAGCATGGATCCGGCAACCGGAGAGATTGTTTTCCGTCACTAATGAACAGAAGAAAAACCATACGGAAGACACCGGCCGTAAGTACCGGTGTCTTCTCTTGCTTAAAGGAGAGTTATGCGTAAATTAGCTTTATCAGACGAGATCCTGATGACTGTCGAGAAGCCGGCACGCTATATTGGCGGAGAAGTCAATGCAGTCATGAAGGATAAAGATCAGGTGGACATTCGTTTTGCTATGTGTTTCCCTGATGTGTATGAGATCGGAATGTCCCATCTGGGTATTCAGATTCTGTACGATATGTTTAACCGGAGAGAAGATACCTGGTGTGAACGTGTATATTCACCGTGGCCGGATCTTCATAAAGTATTGAAAGAGAAACAGATTCCATTGTTTGCACTGGAATCCCAGGATCCGGTGAAGAAATTTGATTTTCTTGGAATTACAATCCAGTATGAGATGTGTTATACCAATATTCTGCAGATCCTGGATCTGTCAGGCATTCCGCTGTCTGCAGAAGACCGTACCATGGATGATCCGTTTGTAATCGGCGGCGGTCCCTGTACCTATAACCCGGAGCCGCTGGCAGAGTTTTTTGACCTGTTCTATATCGGAGAGGGAGAGACTCAGTATTTTACCCTGCTGGATCTTTACAAGGAATGGAAAAACAGCGGAAAGAGCCGTCAGGATTTTCTGAAGGCAGCAGCCCAGATTCCGGGGATCTATGTGCCTTCTTTATATGAAGTGACTTATGCGGAGGATGGAACGATCGCCAAGATGAAACCGATCTGCCCGGAGGCGCCGGAAAAGGTGAAGAAGCAGATCGTCATGGATGTGACCAACACCTTTTATCCGGAGAAACCGGTGGTTCCTTATATGAAAGCAACACAGGACCGTGTGGTACTGGAGATCCAGAGAGGCTGTATCCGCGGCTGTCGTTTCTGTCAGGCAGGTATGCTGTACCGTCCCACCAGAGAGCGTGATCTGGAGATGCTGAAAAAATCAGCTTATGCAATGTTGAAAAATACAGGATATGAGGAGATTTCCTTAAGCTCTTTAAGTTCCAGCGATTATTCCCAGCTTGGTGAACTGGTGAATTTCCTGATTGATGAATTCGGCTCCAAGGGAATCAATATTTCCCTTCCTTCTTTAAGAATCGATGCATTTTCTCTGGATGTTATGAGTAAAGTGCAGGATATTCGTAAGAGTAGTCTGACCTTTGCACCGGAGGCTGGAAGTCAGAGACTTCGTGATGTGATCAACAAGGGTCTGACAGAAGAAGTAATCCTGGATGGAGCCGGACAAGCCTTTGAGGGCGGTTGGAACCGTGTAAAACTTTATTTTATGCTGGGACAGCCTACAGAAACGGAAGAAGATATGAAAGGGATTGCATGGCTGGCTGAGAAGATCTCTGAGCGGTATTATGAGGTGCCCAAGGAGCAGAGAAATGGAAAATGCCAGATCGTGGTAAGTACATCGTTCTTTGTGCCAAAGCCGTTCACTCCGTTCCAGTGGGCACAGATGTGCACCAAGGAAGAGTTCCTCCATCGTGCCTATGTGGTGAACCATGAGATCAAGGAGCAGAAGAATAAGAAGAGTATCAAATATAACTGGCATGAAGCGGATGTGACGGTGCTGGAGGGAATTCTTGCCCGTGGTGACCGGAAGGTGGCAAAAGCTATCCGCAGTGCCTATGAGAAAGGATGTCTCTTTGATTCCTGGGGTGAATATTTTCATAATGATCTGTGGATGGAAGCATTTGCCCAGACTGGAGTGGATCCTGATTTCTATACAGTCAGAGAGCGTTCCGAAGAAGAAGTATTCCCCTGGGATTTCATTGATATCGGCGTGACGAAGAAATTCCTGCTCCGGGAATGGAAAAAAGCGCATGAAGAGAAGATTACGACCAACTGCAGACAGGGATGTTCCGGATGCGGTGCGGCTACATTTGGAGGAGGTGTCTGTTATGAACATTAGAGTCCGTTTTAGCAAACATGGATGTCTGAAATTCATCGGACATCTGGATGTAATGAGATATTTTCAGAAGGCTATGCGCCGTGCGGAAATAGATATGTGTTATTCAGAAGGCTTCAGCCCGCACATGATCATGTCTTTTGCTTCTCCTCTGGGGCTTGGACTTGAGAGTGATGGGGAATATATGGATATCAGCGTGAAACAGTCTCCGTCTTCAAAAGAAGCAGTGGAGAGACTGAATGCGGTGATGGCAGAAGGTATCAAAGTGTTAAGCTGGAGAGAACTTCCGGAGAACAGCAAAAATGCCATGGCAAGTGTGGCCGGGGCTGATTATGAAGTCCGTTTCCGAGAAGGCTATGAACTGGAAGAAGGCTGGAAAAAGAAGCTGGAAGAGTTTCTTGCTCTGCCAGAGATCCGTATCATGAAAGAGACTAAAAAAGGTGAGCAGGAAGTGGATATCCGTCCATGGGTCTATGATTATCATATCAAAGACCAGACGATTTTCCTGAAAGTATCCGCAGGAAGCGTTCATAACTTGAAACCGGAGCTTCTGCTGAAAGCCTTCGGAGATTGGGCCGGTGTGGAGATTCCCGCATTTGCCCTGCTGATCTGCAGAAAAGAAATGTATGCAGATGAAGGAAGCGAGACAGAACGCAAACTGGTTGCACTGGAAGAACTGGGGGAAGAGATTGGATAGTACAAGACTGTTCACCTGCATCCAGGAGGGTGTGCTCGCGGATGCATTGTATGAAGATGGAAAGCTGATGGAATTGTCGCTGCATCCACTGGAGCATGCGTCCATCCTTGGAAATATTTATATTGGAAAAGTCAGAAATATTGTCAAAAATATTCAGGCAGCATTTGTGGAGATCGAGAATGGTATGCTTTGTTATCTTCCTTTGGAGGATGCACAAGCACCGGTCTATACAAAGCCGAAAAAAGAAGGACAGCCTCTGGTGCAGGGGGATGAACTGTTGGTTCAGGTCAGCCGGGAAGCGGTCAAGACCAAGCAGCCGTCGGTGACTACCAAGATCAGTATGAATGGAAAATATCTGGTCTTCACAATCGGAAATGGAAAGCTTGGCTGTTCCGGAAAGCTGTCAGGGGCGGAGAAGACAAGACTTCGTCAGTGGGGACAGGAACAGAAACTTCCAGAAGATCTGGGCATGATCATCCGAACCAATGCATCAGGTGTTGCAGAAGAAGATCTGAATACAGAATTTGTGCGCCTGATGGAACAGTATACCTATCTGAAAGGTCCGGCAACTCACAGGACAGCCTGCTCCTGTGTGCTGCGTGCCAGACCGGCGTATCTAAGTTCTGTGTTGGGAAGCAGAAGCAATTTTCTGAAAGAAATCCTGACAGATGATAAGAAAATCTATGAAGAGCTGTCCGCATTTTTGCAGGAAGAAATGCCGGAAGATTGTAATAAGCTTCGATTTTATGAAGACAGAAGTTACCCACGGAAGGCGGCATGGAGACTGGAAAAAGGCATGGATGAGGCGTTGTCCACAAAAGTGTGGATGAAATCCGGTGCCTATCTCATTATTGAGCCAACAGAGGCATTGACGGTGATCGATGTGAACACCGGCAAATGTGTGACTGGGAAGAATAAGCAGGAAACGATCCGGAAGATCAATCTGGAAGCGGCAAAGGAAACAGCAAGGCAGCTCAGACTTCGTAATCTGTCCGGTATCATTATTGTGGATTTTGTTGATATGGAAGATCCGGAGGATGAACAGAGACTTCTGGAGACCATGCGGGAACAGTTAAAGTATGATCCGATGAAAGCAGCAGCGGTTGACATTACTTCTCTGGGTCTTATGGAAGTGACCCGGAAAAAACAGCGGAAAACATTAAAAGAACAGGCAAAGGAGTGCGGAATCTTATGATCAATGTACAGGCAAAAAAAGAAAACGGACATTATAAAAGCTTTCACATCAATGGACATGCCATGTATGCGGAGGCAGGTTCAGATATTGTGTGTGCGGCAGTGTCTGCACTGGTGATCAATACGATCAATTCGATTGAGGAGTTTACCGATGATCCATTTACCTGTGACTGTCGGGACGGTATGATCGAGAGCTGGGAGTTTACCAATGATCTGTCAGCAGCCACCGAGCTTCTGATGGATTCCCTGATGCTTGGCCTTACCAATATTGTGGAAGCCTATGGAGAAGAATATCTCAAAGTTGAGATGGTGGAAAAATAAGATATGAATAAGATAGTTATCGAATCCACAGATCGATCTGCAAAAAGAATAGAGATCAGTGCTGCGGCACTCCACATCATTGCTATGACTTTTATGCTGATGGATCACCTTTGGGCAACCTTGCTTCCGGCACAGGACTGGTTGACCTGCATTGGAAGAATTGCATTTCCTGTCTTTGCATTTATGACAGTGGAAGGGTATTTTCATACTCATAACTTAAAAAAATATATGCTTCGATTGCTGCTGTTTGCATTGATATCTGAGATTCCATTTGATCTGATGTATGGGGGAACATGGTTTTATCCCATTCATCAGAATGTGATCTGGACTCTGCTGATGGGGCTTCTTGGAATTCATCTGATGGAGACAGTACATAAGAACCAGAAAAGATGGTTATACGTTCTGACAGCATTCGTTACAGTTGTATTTGGAATGATTTTCGGGACTCTGTGTATGGTAGATTACTATGGCGTTGGTGTATTGACAGTCTTTGTCTTTTACTTTTTCCGAGGCCGGAGATGGTGGTGTCTGTTAGGGCAGTTCCTTGCACTTTACTGGTTGAATGTGGAGCTCCTGGGTGGTTTGATGTATCCTGTTCAGTTATTCGGAGCAGAATTTGAAGTTTGCCAGCAGGGACTCGCATTATTGGCACTGATCCCTATCTGGCTGTATCGTGGCCGTCAGGGATATCATAGCAAACCATTCCAGTATGTCTGCTATGCGTTTTATCCCGTTCATATGCTGGTGCTTGTGTTAGTATTAAATTTTGTGAATCGATAAGGTCGAAAAATCGGTCTCAAAATCGAAAAAATAATTTCAAAAACCAGTTGACACCTGTCGGTTTCTATGCTAATATTCAATAGATGCCGCGCAGTGAGGTTATAAGTTTGCCGTAAGGCAGCACCGTAGCTGGCGAGTAAATATTCAGGAGGTGCCATATGTACGCGATTATTGCAACAGGTGGTAAACAGTATAAAGTATCTGAGGGCGATGTGATCAAAGTTGAGAAGCTGGGCGCTGAGGCTGGTTCCAACTACGTATTTGACCAGGTTCTTGCAGTATGTGATGACGCTCTTACCGTAGGTACTCCGGTAGTCGAGGGTGCTACCGTAGAAGCATCTGTGATCGGTGATGGAAAAGCTAGAAAAGTCATCGTTTACAAGTACAAGAGAAAAACTGGGTATCATAAGAAAAATGGTCACAGACAGCAGTATACCGCTGTGAAGATCGAAAAGATCAACAAATAATTTTACTTATCGTATCTATTGACTATGAGATTTACAGGAGGTGTAGACCTATGTTGAATATGAACCTTCAGATGTTCGCACATAAGAAGGGAGTCGGTTCTACTAAGAACGGCAGAGATTCCGAGTCCAAGAGACTGGGTGCCAAGAGAGCTGACGGCCAGTTTGTGAAAGCCGGAAATATCCTTTACAGACAGCGCGGAACCAAGATCCATCCGGGCGTGAATGTAGGACGCGGCGGCGATGATACTCTGTTCGCTTTAGTGGATGGTGTTGTTCGCTTCGAGAGAAAAGGAAGAGACAAAAAACAGGTTTCTATCGTTCCGGTAGTAGCTGAATAATCCGCATTCTCAACAGGGCTTCAAGTCGGCAAGATTTGGAGCCCTTTTTTATCACATGTGCAACCTGAATTGAATGAACGAATAAGAGGAGACAATACATGTTTGCAGACAGAGCAAAGATATATATCCGCTCAGGTAAGGGCGGCGATGGTCATGTAAGCTTCCGAAGAGAGCTGTTTGTGCCGGATGGTGGACCCGACGGCGGAGACGGTGGTAATGGCGGCGATGTGATCTTTGAAGTGGATGAAGGACTGAATACCCTGACCGATTACCGTCATAAGCGTAAATATGCGGCACAGGATGGACAGGAAGGCGGTAAGCGGAACTGTCATGGCAAAAGTGGTGCGGATATCGTGCTGAAAGTTCCGGAAGGAACCGTGATCAAAGATGCGGAGAGCGGAAAAGTGATCGCAGACATGTCCGGAGAGAACCGTCGTCAGATCATTCTGAAAGGCGGACGTGGCGGAATCGGCAATCAGCATTTCGCGACAGCTACCATGCAGGCACCGAAATATGCCAAGCCTGGACAGCCATGTCAGGAACTGGAAGTCATGCTGGAGCTGAAAGTGATCGCAGATGTGGGACTGGTAGGATTCCCGAATGTTGGAAAATCCACTCTGTTATCCCGTGTGACCAACGCACAGCCGAAGATTGCCAACTACCATTTTACAACTTTAAGTCCGAACCTGGGTGTAGTAGATCTGGATGGAGATGGATTCGTGATCGCAGATATTCCGGGACTGATTGAAGGAGCATCAGAAGGTGTCGGACTTGGACATGAATTTTTACGCCACATCGAACGTACAAAGGTCATCATCCATGTCGTGGATGCAGCTTCTACAGAAGGCCGTGATCCGGTGGATGATATTTACAAGATCAATGCGGAGTTGGAAGCCTACAATCCTGAGATCGCGAAACGTCCGCAGGTGATTGCAGCCAACAAGATCGATACCCTTTATGAGGGCGAAAATGACGATGCCATTACATTGTTAAGAGAAGAATTTGAGCCGAAGGGGATCAAGGTTTTTCCTATTTCTGCAGTCAGTGGCAAGGGAGTCAGAGAACTGCTCTTTTATGTCCGTGAAATGCTGGATCAGATCGGGGATGAGCCGGTTGTATTTGAACCGGAATATGTTCCTGTGAATACAGATGTTGAGGAACCGTATACAGTCAGCGTTGAAGACGGGGTTTATGTTGTAGAGGGACCGCGTATTGAGAAAATGCTTGGTTATACGAATCTTGAATCTGAAAAAGGTTTTGATTTCTTCCAGAAATTCCTGAAAGAAAACGGTATTCTTGATGAACTTGAAAAGGCAGGCATACAGGAGGGCGATACGGTCCGTATGTATGGTCTGGAATTTGATTATTATAAATAAGAGGGTTAATACAGATGATTAAAAACAGTAAGCAGAGAGCATATCTCAAAGGTCTTGCCATGAATATGACACCAATCATCCAGATTGGTAAATCCAGCGTAACACCTGAGTTAACACAGGCTGTAGCGGAAGCCCTTGAAGCGAGAGAACTGATCAAGATTTCTGTTCTTCAGAATTGTCTTGATGATCCTCGCCAGATGGCAGAAATGCTGGCTGAACGTACACGTGCGGAGGTGGTTCAGGTCATTGGC
>OGIE01000946.1_pt1 | contig 42305 bp, 39 predicted proteins | sample 1571581 | NCBI WGS metagenome assembly OGIE01 (sample SAMEA2582021, study PRJEB24529) | metagenome | biome: Human gut stool | place: China | collected 2011 | reverse complement strand
GGTTACCGCGTGATTCTCTCACTCTACCTCTTTGAGGGATATGATATGGAAGAGATTGCCTCTATCCTGCACATTCAGCCGCCAAGCGTACGCAGCCAGTATCTGCGGGCGAAGCGCAAATTGTTAGATATTATAGCAGCTAATTGACATGGACAAATTAAAGAAATTCATAGACACCAACAGAGATGCTTTTGAAGATGACCTTCTGCCGGAAGGTCATTTCGATCGCTTCGAAAAGAAACTGCCGCCTGCAGGCAGGAAACATTTCAAGCTATATAGCTTATGCGCTTTTGCAGCAGCAGCATCCATCGCTCTGCTCCTCTTGTTACGGATGCCGGGAGGAACGCCTGTTCCGACTAACAATCAAAAAGCATCCATACAGAAACAGTGTAGTGAGCAAAAGGAATTCAACGAGCTGCAGATGTATTACAAGATGCAGATCAATGACATCATGGCACAAATGGAGACGTTATACAAACAGGACAAAACTACGGGAAGTGCAGATCTGTTGCAAGAAAGCAAAAGAATACTGAAAGACAATTACATGTTTGAAAAAACGATCCTTCCGACACTCCCCTGCTCCAACGACGGCTTGTTTGCTATGAACCAGCATTACAGTGCCAGTGTGGAAAGCCTGAACATCATGCTGAAGCAGATGGAACGGGTTACAAATGAAAACGAGAATGACAACAAATAAAAATATATATCATGAATACAAAACAAACAAGAAGCCGTTCATTATTACTTCTGACTGTATTACTTATTGCAAGTACAGCTCTCGGTTGGGCCGCAAAACCCGAAAGTATTAAAAAGAAAGAGATCAGCCGTTCATTCAACGTAAGTCTGAGCGACCTGTTACAGACAGACAATCGTTACGGTAATACCACAATCACCCATTGGAACAAGAACGAGGTTTCGATTCGTGTCGAGATTGAGGCGAAAGCGGAGAGTACAGAAGCTGCACAGGCTACGATCGATCGTGTACAGATCGATATAAAGAAAACCGGAAGTATTGTTTCTGCCGTTACCTCACTCAAACAGCAGAACTGGAATGGAAACAGGAACGAACGTTTCACGATCAACTATTTCATCAGCATACCGTCCAAACTGGCGATCAACCTGACACAGAAATACGGAAATATCAATCTCCCGGATAAAAACGAAGGAAAGAGCACCATACAGGTAAAATACGGGAACCTGAATGCCGGAAGTTTCACAGAGCCTCTTAACCTGGAAGCGAAATACGGGAATGTGGATATTAATAATGTAACAAAGGCTAATCTGGACCTGGGTTACTGTGGCAAAGTTTCAGTCGGTAATGCGGATCTGCTGAATGCCGATAATAAGTATTCCAATATGGAAGTCAAAGAATGTACACAGATCAATCTGGAAAATAAATATGGGAATGTAAAGATACAAGGACTTGACAAAGGTAGTCTGGAGATCAAATACAGTGAGGCGACAATCGGCTCCGTTAAGGAATCACTGGATATCAGCGAACTGGCCTACAGCACATTGAACATAAAAGAACTTTCTGCAAATTTCAAGAGTCTGAATGTTGAAGCCCGCTACGGAAACCTGAATGTGAATATTTCGTCGAATGCATCTTTCAAGGTGGCTGCCGAAAGCATGAAATATGGCAACCAGGATGTCAAAGGCTTTAATATCACGAAAACTTCAACAGAGGACAAGACAAACCATTATTATGAGATTAATGGTGGAAACAAAGGACGAATTTATTTCGACGGGAATAATTATAGCAATATACGGGTGAAAGCGTTATAGAAAAAACAGTTCCAGCCATAGGCTGGAACTGTTCACATTTTCATACAACAGTAACATTGACGCAAATACTGTTTTTCCTGTCATTACTCATGTTACTCCTTTGCCGGTAAATCGGCCGTTGTAGGCCAATATGGATTCTGATAGAGCGATGACAACTCAGGCGTAACATAGTCCGTAGCCGTCAACTGCATTTCTTTAATTGGTAAAGGCTCCAGATAATGAGCCATACTCCAACTATAACCATCCTTATACAAATTACTGGCACTCATATTCTTTTCATATGGCCGCAAATATTCACTCAAAGAGAAAGAAGATACGGTTGCAGAAGAACTACCGTCGGAAACTAAAGCTCCTGCATCATACCAACTTTCCATCGGAGTACCCCACAAACGGAATCCTTCTATATGATAGTTTTGCGTTTTCATCTGGTCCAGTGCCCTCCAACGAATTAAATCCATCCAGCGTAAAGCCTCGCCCATCAATTCGCAACGACGCTCACGACGAATGTTATAAAGAGTCGCATCAGTCAACTGATTTCCGGCAGAATAAGAACCCCAATCCAATTTTTCATTCTCCATCACAGTAGCATCAATCGTCACCTGAGGCTCTACAGCATCACCGATAAATCCTGCTGCCGAACGAATTGCCCTCCAATAAGTTAGTATTTTACCGGAAGCAAGATTACCGGTTAGCATGTACTGGGCCTCCATATAATTCAATAGAGCTTCCGTAGCACGGAAGATAATTGTTCCCGTATAGCCTTGTCCATTTCCTGTAAGCGCTTTGTCGAATGTGCCACCTTTACGCATAGTATAACCTGTGGAATAACCCCACTCCGCGTTCGCAATCAAGATACTTGGTACAGGTTCTATCACCACACCATTATTTTTCGGTGACTCCATGTTTTTAAAAAGGTTGGTTTGACCGTTCTCTTTCAAGAATATATTCAGACGCGGATCAGCGTGTTCTCTGACAGATGACAGAGTTTCATCATTATAGGTAAAGCCGTTGTGAGCGGCATAAATGGGCTTCCCGTCTTTCATTACAAAACCCTCCACCATACTGCGCGTCAAACCTGCACCATAGTTACTGGCATTAGTGTAACATTCTATGTTGTTCGTCAGGCCAAGACCTTCGTCATACTGGCGCCACAAAAGGACTTCCGGGTAACTGGACATATCCGTATTACCGAACATATAGAAATAAGGATTAACATCTAAGGTTGATTGCGGAACAATCCCCGTATTAGTAACCAAATTCCCCACATACTTACTCGCTACTTCTTCTGCACTTTCAACAGCTTCATTCAAAAAATAAGCAATCTCGTTGTCAATGTTTCCCGAAGGATACTCGTAGTCCGCATTATAATCCTTAGCCTTACCCGGCCATCCATTTCCGTTAGGAACAAAAGCTGTACCTTTGAAATAAGTCAGCCACGATCCTTCAAACAAAGCCACACGGGATTTCATCAATCGAGCCACATCCGGAGATATACGATTGCGACGGCTATCGAAATTTGGAACCATATACTGAATCGCATTATCCAAATCCTGAATGATAAAACGTGCAACTTCGTTGCGAGGTCTACGTATACTGGCAGCAACCAACACAGCCTCGTCATCAGTTAACGCTTCTTCCAGAATAGGCAGGTCTCCCCACTTTTGAAGCATATCAAAATAACTGTAAGCCCGGAGAAAATAAATTTCACCAATATAATGACGAATATTCGCATCCAAACCGGATATTTTATTATTCTTATAATTCTCCAGCATCGCGCTCAGCGTATAATTCACATTACGGATATTACCCCAAGCCCAATTCCCGTTGGTCATGCTTGTTTTCCATTGACCGGTAGCATACTTGGCTGCGGGTGAAAAATCAGCCTGATTATCCGTATCTACATCCACTCCATATGGTCCGTAACTCCACTGAGTATAGGTGGGAAGTATAGCGGTATAAAGACCGTTAGCCGCCGCTTGAAGTTGATCCTCACTTTGATAATAATCTTCCGGAACAGCATAAGAAGGAGGCTCTTTATCCAGAAAATCTTCACAAGATATTATACTCGTGGTTAACAAAACCACTGACATATATTTAAACAAATTGAATTTCATACTTATTTATCATTAAAATGTTACACTTAAACCACATGATAAAGTCGTTGATAAAGGATAAGCGTTACCGCCGTATCCACCTGAGATAGTCTCGGGATCAAACTGTTTGACAAGACTGGTACCTGTCCACAAATTCTCACCGGAGAAATAAACACGTACTTTCTCTATTCCCCAACGAAGCGTCAGGGGCGTCGGTAACGTATAGCCTATTTGCAAATTCTTCAAACGGATATATGCGGCATTCTGCATATAGCGACTCTGCCATTGCAGATTCTTATCGCTATACAACGGGCGAGGCAGGTATGCATTCAGGTTTTCTCCCTGATAGCCATTCTGTACAGACCATGTATTCCCGTCACGGAAATAATCTCCAACTTCTTCCAATCCCATGACAAACCACATACTGGTATTCGTACCGAACATAGAAGAACTTCCCTGAAAATAATCACGTTTCATCACGCCTTGAAAAAATGCTCGCAAGTCGAAACCTTTCCAACTAGCATTCAAATCAATTCCAAATAAATAACGAGGTGTCGAATTTCCTATCTTCTTCACGTCGCCGGAATCCCCCAACGTACCTGTACCGGTAGAAATCTTTCCGTCATTATTTACATCCTTGTACATGACATCGCCGGCCGCCCAACTTGAACCGACAGCATCCTGTCCACCATTCGGCAAGGATGCCAGATGTTGTTGCATTTCTTCGTCCGTTTTGGCGATACCTATCGTCTCATATCCCCAGATTTCATTAAGATAATGTCCCTCTATAGGGCTCCATATAGAATTAGTGGGATTATTTGGATAGCGAGTTATTTTAGAGCGAGAATCTGAGAGGTTAAATTTGACACTATAAGCAACTCCGTTATTCAAACGATCGTTCCAACCTAAAGAGAGTTCCCAGCCAGAAGTACGCAAGTCAGTATTGTTTGTCACGGGAACACCTGTACCCAGAATAGCCGGTAGTTCGGGAGCTTTACCCACCATATCCTTCGTGTTACGGATATAATAATCGAACGACCCAGTCAAGCGGTTGTTAAATAATCCCCAATCCAAACCAATATTGTAACTCTCGATCGTCTCCCAACCCAATGATTCAGACACTAATCCTGGTGCTATCGCCGTATTAGGTTTTAAACCATTAATCAGCCATGCTCCATTGGCCGATCCTACAGCCATTGTCTGATAAGTCTGATACCAATTGGTTGTGTTCTGGTTACCCAATGAACCGTAAGAAGCCCGGACTTTCAATACACTCACAATATCATTCAGCGGTTCAAAAAAAGCTTCACGTGCCATATTCCAGCCTAAAGAAAAAGACGGGAACATTTTCCAGCGATTGTCGGAACGGAAACGTGAAGTTCCGTCATAACGCAAATTGACTTCAGCCAGATACTTACCTTCATAATCATAATTTAAACGTCCGAAAAAGCCAGCTGTCGACCATTCGTTGCGTGCTCCATTGGTAGTCGGAGTCACCTCTTTGCCATAGTAGTCAAGTCCGGTAGTCAAATCTATCTCCGGTTTTGAAGGAAACATGATACCATTACGAGTCAAGCCAAATTCCGTCTGCTTCAAATTTTCCGCCTGGAATCCCACCATAACATGGAAATTATGTTTTTCTTTGAACTGACGGGTATATTCCGTATAGGCGTTAAAGTTATAATAGTTTGTTTTTAAATAGTCCTCATGCACATTCGAAATGTTATCAGACACATAAGGTGCTCCTTCGACATTGTGATTATAAGTCATTAGTTTACCCCAATGCCGGTTCGCCGATTGAGTTCTGTAGTTGAAATCCAGATGAGTAATCCAGTTCTTAACTGGTTCAATCTTGAAACCTACCTGTTGATACATGTGATCTGTCTGGATTTTGTCGGTGCCTCCTTCAGCCAAGCGGAGCGCCAGAGCAGGGGCATCATAATAATATCCATTGCGATCGTACAAAGGTATGACCGGCCATGTTTCAACTAATCTTCCATAAAAAGAATCACCAGTCATAGCTGCAGGGCGATGGTAGTCCTCCCTTGTAAAACGCATTGTATAGTTAAACTTTAACCACTTCGTAACTTCCGAACCTATCTTTGCCGTACCATTGTAACGGTTCAATCCTTCCTCTCCGAGCTTCATAAACCCATCTTGATTCAGATAGTTGAATGAAGCATAGTAGTTCAGTAAGTTAGTACCGCCGCTCACACTGAAATTATGCTCTTGCGAAGCATTCCATTTCTTGTAAATTTCACTGTACCAATCCACATCATCAACGCTATGTTGATACGCATTTAGCCAGTTACCATCACTACCGATTCCAATACTATAAAGTACTGTTCCATCACTCGCTGTACGTTGTCCTGGACCGCTAGGTGTAGCGTTATGGTAAGCCACGATTTGATTCATACGATCAGTATCAAAAAAAACGCTGTTACCTCCATTCGTAGACGCATCATTCATCCAACTAGCAAAATCGACTGAATTCATTGAGTGATTCATGTTGATAGGAGTACCCCAACGAAAACTATTGTTATAGTTGATTACCGTTTTACCTTCCGTCTTGCCCGATTTGGTAGTTATCAAAATCACACCGAACGGCGCACGCGAACCATAAATGGAAGATGCGGCTGCATCCTTAAGAACGGATATATTCATGATATCCTGCGGATTGACGGAGTTGATATCTCCCTCCATTCCGTCAATCAGCACCAAAGGAACGCCACTAGTACCTTCACCGATCGTTGTAGTTCCACGTACATTGATGCTCGGCCTATCTTCCAAACTACCATTAGTTTGCATAATTTGTAAACCTGGCACAAGTCCTTGCAATGCTTGAACTACATTAGCTACGGGGCGCAATTCTAAATCTTCAGCCGTGGCCACACCGATAGCTCCTGTCAAATTCACTTTTTTCTGCGTACCAAAACCCACAACCACCACCTCATCAAGCAGTTTGGAGTCATCTTTCAGCACCACTTTAATATGAGTTTGATTACCGACCGAAAGGGTTTGGGTTACGAACCCGATAAACGATACCTGAATTTTCGCGTTCGACGGAACATCCGACAAACTAAAATTTCCTTCAATATCACTGATCACACCATTAGTAGTACCCACCACTAACACATTGGCACCAATCACAGGTTCTTCGGTACTGCTCACAACAGTACCCGTAATCTGACGTCCCTGTGCAAAAACGACCAAACAAAGCATACTCAATAATAGAGTAGCCAATACTCTTCGAACAAATTCTCCTAATAAATTCATAGTAAAATCCCTTTTTCTTGTACATTTATCCCAACGAGTAATTTTCCTTTTTCATCCGAGACACTTCTTGTAGCTGAACTGTCTTGCGTCCATACCGACGTACAGAATAAAAGTAGCCTAACTACTCCCCATAACGCCCACGTGCGATGTTTTTTCATTTTAAACAAATTCATGTTACTTGTTTTTAATTAATAATAAGGTTACCACCAATGTTTGATTCCACATTGACGAAAGCAAAATAAACAAATAACGTCCTTAAGATATTTCTCTTATGTGACAAAATTTCACCAAAGTAAAAATGTCCATTTAAAGCACATCATGACCAATCAGAGTACATCATAACATACTAATAATTAGTCAATAATAGATTTCCTGTACAATTAGAGTACAATCCAACATACAGTCTCTATCTAAAATAAATGGTCAAAAAATAATCAAATCATCCCTCTTCTCATATGAAGTACATTTTTTACCTGAGTAAACACCATACTACTTAGTGTTGCGAATCTGTCATAACTTTATGTTATATTTCAATTGGCTGTTTTTTTATGTATTTTGAGATTTAAGTTCCCCTCATTTTCCTTTATGACGTTCTCTATAGTCACCGGGAGTCATATCAAATCTGCGAGTAAACTCTTTATAAAAATAAGAACGGCTGGCAATCCCCACATCATTGATTACATCCTGAATAGATAATTCATCGTTGAGTAGAAGTCGGGCGGCCTTTTCCATCCGATAAATCTTTATCAAGTCACTTGGAGACATATTTGAGATCTCTTTAAACTTGCGATATAGCTGTCGGGGGCTCATCGCCATACGGTCAGCAATCAAAGAGGAACCGAGGTCTTCTCTATCTAAATTTTGCTCAACTATAAGCAAGAACCTCCGGATAAAATCGGCCTGTTCATTAGTTGTACAAACAATCTCTTTCGCCCAATCCCCTAAATCTTCCATATAAATCCGCTTGGGCTCCTTCTTTCCGTATATGGCCTTATGCACCACTTCTTTTAGGAATGGTATATCATACGGGAGCACTGCATAAGAATCGGATAGCAAAATCAATTCTTTCTGTATAGTGGAACTCACTTTCCATGTCAACATCGGAATAAACACAGTCTTCGATAGGAGATTACAATGTTTACTAATATATTCCATAAAAGCATTTTCGGACTGTGCATACATCGTCATATCCACCAATAACAAAGCTGGAGATAAACGATCAATCTCTTTGAAAGCAATCTGCAAATTTCCAACAGGGTGAACATGATATTCATCTGAAAGCAAATCACTTATCAACCAAACAATTTCTTCTCTATCTTCCAACAGCAAAATTATTTTCTTCTCCCCTTCTCTCGGCTCTACAAGCCCGACCGATTCGAGAGTAATCGACAAACAATTCTCATTTCCTTTCGCATAATCCAAAGTAGCATGAAGTCGCTTTAATGCAGAACACACGAACCTAAACAAAATCCACATGCCAAAGTCCTTATCTGTATCCCTCATTTCCATATTCATACAGGAAAAATCTGAGAGTCCATTATATAACTCAGCTAGAACATCTCCTTGAGTAGAGAAAAGCAACTGCATTTTGCCATCCTTTTCTACTGCATTAATTGTTACCTCTACATCTTTCGCTTGAGCAATATAGAAATAACAATAATAAAAAATGCCATGTAACATATTTTTGTACACCGGAAAAGTGAAAGTGTCTGGTATTACAGATTTCACCTGAGACATATTAACTCCCTGTTTCATCAACAGACAAAGAACTTTTGAAGAAATCTCACTGATACACATACATCCTGAAACCACAAAATGATCGGGTAGGAATTGCCCGTAATTTTCTTCGCACAATATCTCTGGATTAAAAAGGTCGATCATAACCGTTTCGCGAATCAATTCTATCTTTTCACAACGTTGTTCATAAGAAAGATTCTCTGCACGCAGTTGGTCACAAGAAGAGTAAATCTGCGTCATTCGAAGAATAGAGTCACGGCCACAGCAGGCTGCCAACGAATATTCCTGACTATTCTCTATCGCGAGCAAACACTTCATCATACGATCACAAAGATATTTCTTACGCAGTAAATACACCACACAGCCGATTAGCATAAAGAAAAGTGAGAAATAAAAAATATAAGCTATCATTGAGCGATACCATGGCACGAGAATATAAATAGGGATAGAAAAGTATTTATATTCCGTGTCGAATACGTCTTTTTTATACCTCACCTTAAATATATAGTCGCCAGCAGGAACGTCCATATAAGATGCTTCATTCATGCCACTAAATGAAGTCCAGTCTTCGTCACATCCATCAAGTTTGTATGAATATTCAATGCTACTTCCCGACAGAAAATCAGGAACCACGAAAGAAAGGGTAAAGGATATATGTGCATCACAAAATTTCAATGCTTTTCCATCATTCACATAATAATCATTCAAGTTAACCTTCGTACCTCCTAAATTCAGGGCACGCAGCAATATATTCGGATAATATTCCGGAGCATCCGACACTTGCTTATCGAGATAAAGCAATCCATTAATGCCACCAAAGAAAAGATGTCCGGTATAAGGACAACGATAATAGGCATCATCGCTAAATTCTCCAATCTGAACCCCCGCACTGTAATAATAGGCGTGCGAAGCACCATTCTTTGGATTATATTTTATCAGCCCCCGATTGGTTCCTAACCACAAAAGTCCGTTTGCATCTTCCAAAATACCATGTATCATATCATTAAGTAACCCTTGCTCACGACCTATAAAAGTGGCGTCAATCTTTTCACCTTGAAATGATAGACTAACTAATCCGGAAGTCGTTCCAATATATATCCGACCATCCTTTGCACGTTGCATACTAAGAACATCATCCACTGATTTATGAAGCATTTCTTTCAATGATATGACCTGATATTCTTCTGTTCGTTTGTCAAATCTTATCAAGCCTTTCTCCCTACTTCCCAACCATAAAATCGAATCTCCTTCCGACAACATAGGATAGAACATCGTAATCTCACGTTGCTCATGGAAAAAACGATATCGCTTTTGATTCATTATCCGAATATTACCAGGTGTTTTTTCAATCCATAATTTCCTAAACCCGGCTGCCGCCGTAACGACATACAACACGCTATCGTTCTCTTCATAAATATCATGAATATGAATGGCGGGATCTGGAGAACTATCCTCTACTTGGTTCAAACGGTCATCCGTATAAGAATAGTAAGCCAACCCCAAGTCTCCCCCTGCCCAGAAACCGTTCGTATAACGGCTTTGTTTCAGCTTGTAAATCTGAAATTCTCTATCACATTTTTCATAGGAAGAAGCAATTTGCTTATCACCAGGAGAATAAACAACTACCTTCGTCGCATCTATTCTATTCTGGTAATTGGGTATGTGCAACAAGCCATCTCCTTTGGTTCCAAACCATAATCCTCCATACTTATCCGTCATCAACGAACGCACCTGTCCACTCAGATTCGCTGACAAATCATTAAGCATTATATTAGTTGCAATGGAATACTTCTTAGCATACATGAGGACACTCTGTCCATCTGATGCAATCCAGAGAATACCCTGACGGGAATCCCGGTAAAGATCATATATTCGTATATTTCTATCAATGATTTCCGTTTCATACTTATGCGAAGCACGTAAACGTATCAATCCACTCGTTCTGAACCCCATAATAATATCTTCATAAAATGGTACAATTCCCTTTATATCTCCATATTTATCCACTAATGAATAAATGTTACGAATGTAAATTTTAGATTTACGTAGAATATCATATACAAACAAATCCTGATCGCTATCAATAAAGCATATTATACCACTCTGATAAAATACATTATCTATCGATTTCGAATGAAAAGGAGAAATTGAAACGGTAGGGCGCACTAGCAATGTATCCTGATCGAATGAATCTACCGAAAACTGATACAATTTTCCTGTATTCTTTTGGAAGGCCCACAAGACCCCATCATCAGCGACAAAGGCCAATCGGTCCATATCATCCACAACAAGGGTAGTAGAAGTTTTGAAAGGTATAAATTTCCGATGAAACGTATTGTAATAGTAAATTCCATCCTCACTTACAACCCATGTATCTCCCCTGCTATTGGAATGCAGAAAATAATTACCCGCAAAACCATAATTACTCATAACAACTTGCCGGGATGCTCGCGAAAAGCGATTCAAACCCAAATGAGTAGTAATCCACAAGCAATTACTATCCGCCTGCTGAATAGAATGAATCACATTGTTACTTAACGTTTTTTGTTTCTCAAAATCAGAACGATAGATTTCCATATCTTTTCCGTCGAAACAATTCACACCATCATATGTTCCAAACCACATCAACTCCGAATTATCTTGAAAAAGACAAAGTACCGCACTATTAGATAATCCTTGTTGATAATCAATTTTAGAGAAAAGACATACATCTCGCCCATCGACAGCCCTACATACTAAAGTACTGATTAATATTATAATACTAGTAAACAGACGCTTTTTCATAAAATAGAGTATAAACACCAACACATATTATTCATCAAATATAGTTATAAATCCACTCAAAAAAAAACATTTAGTACTTATACAGTACTTCAGAAGATCAGTAGGTGGGATATTATTTTTTCAAGCGGATTCAATTATCAATCAAAACAAGTAAGAATCTTGTTCACAAAGTGTATAGGATAATATGACATAAAATACAGGTTTAAAAACGAGTCAAATAAAAATGAATCCTACTATAAAATGATGTAAAGCCTAATTTCTAGAAAAAATATCAAACGAATCAACATATAGTCAACATAATAGATCCAGCATAATGTTTATCAATCAATGTTGGATCTATTATGTTGACTATATACGAAATTTTATCAGAGAAGAAATCTAATAATTATTGTATTTTCACATCCAATCAATACCGCAATGCCAATATTTTATCCAATGCCGAATAAAATATCAACGATCCGGCAATCGCTGCCACCGTTAGAATATACGGTAACTTCTCTTTTAGGCCGCTCAGTATATGGCTAACGTTTCCTGCGGGAAGCTGACCGATAAGCATCAATAATCCGGCAAATGCCACCAGATATACAATGATTATACCAACAATCATAAAAGGCGGCATTCCGGATTCCAACTTTACCTTTTTCACTTCCGGTACTTTCAAGGGCTCCTCCTGCATGATCAGATCCATGATCTTCATACTCAACTCTGGAGACGGCTCGACCATACTCTCTTTCAGGATCTTTTTGGTCAACCGATTTATATCTTTATCCGATGTATTCATAACACATTCGCTGTTTCGTTCTGCATTATTAACTGCAATGTTTCGTAGAAGTGTTTACGTCCCCGAAACAATTTTATTTTAATATTGGAAGGAGTCATTTCCGTGATCTGAGCGATATCGGCAATGGAACACTCTTCCAGATAAAAGAGATTAAGCACCAGGCTCTCGTCAGCCGGTAACTTTTTCAGTACGCGGGTAATTATTTCTTTCCGGTCTTCCCGTTCCAGGATAGTAGTTGCACTATCCACTTCACTCGTTGTCAGATCGGTTGCAATAGCATCATCATAACTTTCAAAAACAGACTGTTTCCTTTGCGCCGTTATCGCTGTATTGTAAACAATCTTATAGAACCAGGTAGAGAACTTACTGCCAAACTGGAAAGACGGAAGCGCACGATACATCTTCACAAAAGCGTCTTGCACGACTTCTTCTGCCTCCTCACGATTCTCCAATATGCGGAAAGCAATCGTAAAAGCCATCTGCTGGTACTTCGTGACGAGGCAGGAGAAACTCTTGGTATCTCCTGCCAGAATACTTTTTATCCACTTCTGTTCGTCCATCAATCCTGTTTTATTGCTCTTTCTCCTTCTCCATCATTTTGAGAACGATAAAGAAATAGATTAAATAAGCGATACCTCCGCCCAGAACTGTAAAGATAACAACCGGAAAACCAGTCCAGTCACTTGGCATCGTAACGTCCAGGTAAACTCCAGACATGGCACCCAACGCCAGCCCGATCATCAGTAATCCATTACGTAAAGCATTGAATTTATTCGTCTTCTTTTCCGGTTCCTCCAAAACAATACCCTTTTCGATCATTGCCATACGCTCCTCATGTTTTGTCCGGGTAGTCCTTACGACCAATACAATAAGCAATAATACGGGCAAACCAACTGCACAAATAATCGCAGTCAAAGCTATTAACATCTCTCCACCATCCATAATTTCAATATTTAAAATGTTTCTAATTGTTTCGTTTTCAGATAAGACTAACACTTCGACGGGAAGGTTACAGGAATATGAAACTTTTTTCAAAAAAAATACCCGGAAATCGGACAAACCGCCGATTCCGGGTATTACTATTAATTATGCGCAAATCGATTAAATTAATCTAATACTTTAATCTTGATGTTACGATACCAAACGTCGTCGCCATGATCCTGCAGACCGATGAAACCTTCTTTGTTAGGTCCACCACAGTTCAACAGCAGTTCGTAAGCCAACGGCCATTTATCTTTGCTGAACTTACTTGCATCCAGCATTTCTTTCCACTGCTGAGTCCACAAATGATATTCAACAACCGGTTCATCGTTCTGATAATGAACAACTGTACCTTTGTAACACATAATCTTTGACTTGTTCCATTCGCCGAACGGTTTAGAGTTCTGCGGTTTAGCCGGAATCATGTCATACAGGGAAGCAGACATACGGTTACCATCCTTACCTAATTTAGCATCCGGGTGGTTTGCATTGTCCAATATCTGATATTCAGGAGAAGAGATGTAAGAAGGTTGTCCTTCTACTTCCTGGATCAGGATAAACACACCAGAGTTGGCACCTTTAGCCACTTTCCATTCCCATTCCAATTCGAAGTTTTTGAACTTATGAGCAAAAACCAGGTCACCACCGTCTTTAGCACCAGCTTCACCGGCTCCGGAACCTTTGATATGGATTGCGCCATCATTCACTTCCCATGCATTAGGAACATCTGTACGATCATAACCTCTCCAGCCATTCAGTGTCTTACCGTCAAACATAGTAATCCAACCATCGGCATCTTTCGGGAATGTAGACAGGTCTACTGTCGGTAAATCCAATAATTTGTATTCAGGCACGGCTGCTTCTGTTTTTGTTTCGACTGTTGCATCCGCAGCAGCTTCTTCTGTTTTCTTTCCGCCGCCACAAGAGGTGAAATAACACATCATCAGCGCGGCACTGGCAAATAATACTGACTTCTTCATTTTTTATGTAGTTTAAAACTGTTATCTAGGCATATCAGGCAATTTCCATCCATCGCGATAGTTATGCTTGATCAGTTCTGCTGCAAACTGTTTTGCATTAACAGGATCTGTCCAGTCTTTTGCAAATGAAGGATGACCATCCTTGATAGTGAAACCATCTTTGATACAAGTCTTTATCATCTCATTATCACCAATGTTCGTGAATTGCATATTATTGCCATCCCATTTCAATGTTCTGTTCAGACTCTGTAAACGAACAGCCAATACGCCCATCACGATCATTTCGTTGAACGGACCGGCTTCCGAGAAATTAGACTTTGTTTGTACACGGCTGGATGGATTTTCTTTACAAGCACGTACCCAGTCCATTTCATGTCCGTTTACACGACGACATACTTTAGGAGCATTAGGAACGCGACCTGACAACAAGAACGGCTGCTGTCCGTAGCAACCACAAATCAATGTATCTTTCGTACCGTGGAAAATAGTCAGACCGCCACCAGGACCCATTAATTCTTTTCCTTCCGGGAAACCTTCCGGACGGTTCGGCATCATACCACCGTCATACCAATGAATTTCAACTTCCGGCAGAGCCAATTTCGGCATATTTTCACGAGCAGGGAAAATAAATTTCACATGCTGTGCATTAGGAGCACAATCGCGGAGCAACAGAGTAGAAGATGCTTCAACGCTTGTTGGATATCCTAATTTCAAAGCCTTAAACGGAGTGTGCATAATATGACAAGCCATATCGCCCAATGCACCTGTACCATAAGCCCACCATCCGCGCCAGTTCCAAGGATGATAAATGTTATTGAAAGGTTTCAATTCTGCAGGACCGGTAAACAGATCCCAGTTCAATGTAGAAGGAATCTTATCTGCTTTATCCGGAGTATTCAAACCTTGCGGCCAGATAGGACGGTCAGTTGCACATTCTACCTTTGTGATATCACCGATTTCGCCATTCCAAATCCATTCGCAAACCAAATCAGTATCTTCGGAAGAAGAACCTTGGTTACCCATCTGAGTTGCCACATTTGTAGAAGCAGCCAGCTTAGTTAACAAACGAGATTCGTACACAGAGTGTGTCAACGGTTTCTGACAATAAACATGCTTGCCCAATGTCATCGCATCTCCTGTAATCATAGCGTGTGTATGGTCGGCTGTAGCAATAATAACGGCATCGATAGATTTACCCATCTCATCGTACATCTTGCGATAGTCCCAATATTTTTTTGCATTCGGATGTTCCCCAAATACGCCTTTCGCATATTTCCAATCCACGTCACAAAGCGCAACGATGTTTTCAGTTCCTTTTACATTATTAATATTGGCATGGCCCATACCACCGATACCGACAGCGGCAATATTCAATTTATCTGTAGGAGCCACATATCCATGACTTTTTCCTAAAACAGAACCCGGTACAATGGTCAATGCAGCTGCAGCAGCTGCTCCTCTTTGAAGAAATGATCTTCTAGTGATGTTTGACATAGTAATAACTTTTTATAGATTAGCACTTAATAATAATATTCTAATTCAAAATTCACAGCTTAAAAACACAAACTGACGCAAATATAGCCAATGCGAAAATAACAACAAGCCTGAACCTCCGGCTTTCTTTTTTAAAATAGTTTTTTTTAACAGACCTTATAGACAATGTCTATTTTTTTCATAAATATTATCTATGAAACTAGGTGTATGAAAAGTCGTTGTTTCTTTTATATTTGTCTAACACAAAACATATTCACCTGATTTCTGTTATATAAATGAAGAGATGAACATGAAAAAGAAACCAATACTTGTTCGAATATACCAATTTTACCTAGAAGGTTTTCGTGAGATGAAGCTAGGTAAAACCCTATGGCTGATTATATTGGTCAAACTCTTCATTATGTTTTTTATATTAAAACTGTTTTTCTTTCCTAATTACCTGGGACAGTTTGACAGCAATTCCGAGAAAGAAGAACACGTATCGGGTGAATTGATCAATCGAGCAATTACTCCTTAATTAATATAGTTATGATCGAAAGCATTGACACTTCTTTGATTGACTGGTCGAGGGCGCAGTTCGCTCTTACGGCCATGTATCACTGGCTTTTTGTACCCCTGACTTTAGGGCTTGGTGTGATCCAGGCTATCCTGGAAACCATTTATTACAAAACAGGTGACGAATTCTGGAAAAAGACAGCGCAGTTCTGGATGAAGCTGTTTGGTATTAACTTCGCGATCGGTGTTGCCACCGGTCTGATCCTCGAATTTGAATTCGGAACGAACTGGTCGAACTACAGTTGGTTCGTCGGAGATATTTTCGGAGCGCCACTAGCCATCGAAGGTATCCTTGCTTTCTTCATGGAAGCTACATTCATTGCCGTAATGTTCTTTGGCTGGGACAAGGTGAGCAAACGTTTCCACCTGGCTTCCACCTGGCTAACTATTATCGGTGCGACTTTATCAGCCTTATGGATTCTGATCGCCAACGCATGGATGCAGCATCCGGCAGGCATGCATTTCAACCCGGATACGGTCCGCAATGAAATGTTCGACTTCTGGGCGGTAGCTCTGTCGCCGGTTGCCATCAATAAATTCTTCCATACTGTATTATCCGGCGGGGGCCTTGTTCGTTATCGGCATCAGCAGCTGGTACCTGTTGAAGAAACGGAACACACGCTTTGCCCTGGAGAGCATTAAAATCAGCGCCATATTCGGTCTGGTCGCATCTATCCTGATCGTTTGGACGGGTGACGGTTCTGCTTACCAGGTAGCACAGAAACAGCCGATGAAACTGGCGGCTATGGAAGGTCTCTATGAAGGAGGAAACAAAGTCGGACTGGTCGGCATAGGTGTGCTGAATCCGGACAAAACCAGTTATAAAGACAATGCCGATCCTTTTATTTTCGATATAAAAATACCGGGAATGTTATCTTTCCTGGCAGAACGCGACCTGAACGGCTACGTTCCGGGTATCAATAACCTGATCGAAGGAGGTTACACAACGAAAGAAGGCACCCCTGCCCTCTCTGCTGCCGAAAAGATCGAGAAAGGCCAACAGGCTATCCAGGCATTGGCCAATTATCGCCAGGCAAAGAAAGATAAAGACGAAACAGCCGCCAAGCAATACCGGGCTACGCTGGAAGAAAACTTCCCCTATTTTGGTTACGGCTATATCAAAGACCCGGGCGACCTGGTTCCTCATGTCGGCATGACATTCTATTCGTTCCGCATCATGGTTATTCTAGGGGGATATTTCATCCTGCTCTTTATCATTGCTTTAGTATGGAATAAGAAAGATAAATTCCAGGATGCACACTGGCTACAAAAAGTATGCCTGTGGTCTATCCCGCTGGGATATATCGCCGGACAGGCCGGATGGATTGTAGCCGAGGTGGGACGTCAACCTTGGGCGATACAGGATATCCTTCCGACAAGTGCTTCTATTTCCAAACTCGCCACATCGTCCGTGCAGACCACTTTCTTCCTGTTCCTGATCCTCTTCACGATCCTGTTGATCGCAGAGATAGGCATTATGGTGAAAGCCATCAAGAAAGGTCCCGCCGTATCTACTAACAATGAAAACTAAAAATATACACCATGGATAGTACATATATATTATTACAACATTACTGGTGGTTCCTTGTATCCCTGCTGGGAGCACTGTTAGTATTCCTGCTCTTTGTCCAGGGAGGTCAGTCGTTACTCTTCTCGATCGGAAAGACTGAGTTGGAACAAAAGATGTTAATAAACTCCACCGGGCGTAAATGGGAGTTTACCTTTACGACACTGGTGACTTTCGGTGGTGCGTTCTTTGCATCATTTCCCCTGTTCTATTCGACCAGCTTCGGTGGGGCATACTGGGTATGGATGCTCATCCTGCTTTGCTTCGTTATCCAGGCCGTATCCTACGAATATCAGGCAAAGAAAGGTAATTTGTTAGGCAAGAAAACATATCAGGTATTTCTGATCATCAACGGCGTACTCGGCCCGATCTTACTGGGTACGGCAGTTGCCACCTTCTTCAATGGAGCCGAATTTTCGGTGAACAAAGGACAGATGACGGATATAGCCATGCCGGTTATTTCAACCTGGAACAATTCATTGCATGGGCTGGAAGCTGCCTTTGTATTCTGGAACGTATGTCTCGGACTGGCGGTATTCTTCCTGGCACGTGTACAGGCACTCCTCTATTTTATCAACAACATCGATAATAAGGATATAGTCAGTCGCTGCCGGAAACGGTTGATCCCGGAAACAGCTTTATTCCTGGTGTTCTTCCTGGTATTCCTCATACGTTTAATGCTGGTAAGCGGATTTGCCGTAAATCCGGAAACACAGGAAGTATTCATGCAGCCTTATAAATATTTCATCAATCTGATAGAAATGCCTGCCGTGCTGGCTGTACTGCTTGCCGGTGTGGTACTCGTTCTGTATGGAATCATCAAAACGATCGTGTCGCAAACATGGCGAAAAGGGATTTGGTTTGCCGGAACAGGAACTGTTCTCACCGTATTGGCATTATTGCTCTGTGCCGGATGGAACAACACGGCTTACTATCCGTCACTGACCGACCTGCAAAGTTCATTGACCATACAGAACAGTTGTTCCAGTCCATTTACTTTGAAAGTGATGAGTTACGTATCCATCCTGGTACCTTTCGTCCTTGCCTACATATTCTATACATGGCGGGCACTTGATCTTCATAAGATCGATGCGGAAGAAATGGAAGAGAAAGACAGTCACACTTATTAATGTACGGGGCGGTCAAAAAAACCGCCCTTGCAAGATACATACCCTATAAAACAAAGGAAACGGCGAAGCTCACGCTTGGCCGTTTCTACATTTAACCGTTTTAAACAAAAAGAAAAAGTTAGTTAAGGCTTAGAATAAAATATCTTAAGTCTTTTTTACTTACTAAACATTGCTTCCCGAAGGACAGCAAACAAATATATGTAATCCGGGCCATCTTCGGAACAATCGGACCGCTTTTTTTGTTATTTTTCACAGAACGCAGATGCTTTTGTATTATCTTTGCAAACAATTATCCAAGGGATTCCTTTATGGCAGATTTCAATTTAAACATTTTAGGATGCGGTTCAGCCTTACCCACAACACGGCATCTGGCAACTTCTCAGGTAGTAGATTTACGTGATAAATTATATATGATAGACTGTGGTGAAGGCACGCAGGTACAGATGCGTCATATGCGTATCAAATTCAGCCGCTTAAACCATATTTTCATTTCCCATCTACATGGAGACCATTGCTTCGGACTGCCGGGTCTTATTTCCACACTGGGTATGCTGGGACGTACCGGCGAACTGGTGATACATGCCCCCAAAGAGATCGAAAACTACATGCGTCCTGTATTGGATACATTCTGCAAAGGAATGCCTTACAAAGTCCGTTTCAACCATATAGATACTTACAGTCATTCGCTGATCATGGAAGACCGTTCTCTGTCTGTTTATTCCATTCCCCTGAAGCACCGGATTCCGACTTGTGGTTTCTTGTTTGCCGAAAAGGCCAAAGAAGCGCATATCATCCGCGAAATGACTGATTTCTATCAGGTACCCATACGCTGCATGAAAGATATCAAACAGGGAAAAGATTATATCACCCCGGAAGGAGAAGTGATCCCCTGTTCCCGGCTGACGCGCCCGGCAGCACCGCCCAAACGCTATGCCTATTGCTCGGACACCGCCTACAATCCGTCTGTCATTCCGATTATTGAAGGCGTAGACCTCCTTTACCATGAAGCAACTTTTGCCGAATGCGACAAAGCACGTGCCAAAGAGACGTTTCATTCAACCGCCCGCCAAGCAGCAGATATTGCATTAAAGGCAGGAGTAAAACGGCTTGTCATCGGTCATTATTCTGCCCGTTACGAAGAACTCGCAGAATTACATAAAGAAGCAAAGGAGATATTTCCCGGAACAATTTTAGGAAGCGAAGGCATGGTCTTACCCATATAATAAGGCCCTTTTCTTAAATAATAACTGCCAAATATCCACCATATTCAAAATTATTCATACATTTGTACGAATTTAGGGTTTTGAATATGAGATCATTATTTGCCATAATCCTGTTGATCAGCGCTTACGTTGGTAATCCACTCACTGTCAATGCACAGCAAGTGGCAACAACTACGCATGCCGTAAAACAGGCTGAGATAGCAGAACCCGACTCTATTGAAATCAGTGCCTACGACAACAAGATCGTTGTAAAGAATGCTCCTATCGGTAGTAAACTGGAAATATACAGCGTGGTTGGCATCCGTGTCAAAGAAATCAAAATGAAGCAACCGGATGGTGAATACACTGTCGATATCGCCAAGGGGTATTACATCGTCCGCATCGGCGAAACTGTCCGCAAAGTAGCGATCCGCTAAGGGGAGTATCGCTTCCGTTTCCCCACAATTTTCATAACTATGGGGAAAAATCCCCACACAAGTGGGGGAAAAGCCCCGGTATAATGGGGAACTTTCCCCACTAGGATGAAACTTTTTTCACCCGCAAATAACAACCTTGCTCATTCACTGATAAAGAAAAAAGGACTTGCCACCCCGGACAAGCCCTCTTCTTCTGATTTATTATATATATGTATAGGTTAAAAAGCGTAAGAAAGACCGATTGACGGCATCAAAGCATATACATTGTAATGTCCACCGAATGTACGAGGTTTTCCTAACAAATCGAGATCCGTATAAGAACCGTCGCGTCCGAATCCGGTCACATAAGAAAATGCAAAATCAACAGACAAAGATTCCAGCGGACGGAAGCTCAGACCGGCCGTGATACCCAACTTATTCATACTCGGAGTTTCCGGATTCAAGTAATTATCTTCTACCGGAGTTTCGTCAAAGTAAGCACCTAAACGAAGATCAAGACGATTAGTTGCCGCAAACTGAGTTCCCAGACGATAAATACGTGAGTTTTTGTATTTCTTCGGAGCATCGATATCATATTGGCTCAATTCCGAAGCCGGATAGAAATTCACAACCAACGAGTTGTAAGCACCCCAACCGACGAACTGAACTTCTCCCGATACGACCCAACGGTCTGTAGGCTTGTAAGTCAAACCGACATTCCAGTTATCCGGCAGAGGCAATTCCGCAGAAAAAGTAGCCTGATCCAACGGGGGAATCTGAATACCGTCTTTGGGAATACCCGGGATAGCAATCCCCATTCCTTCCAGTTGATTAACCAAACCATTCACTTGTCCCAGCAATCCTTTGAAACCTAATTCATTGGCATAACTCAAACGAACATCGCCTTCTTTCACACGGGCTTTTACTTTTGAACGATAAGATACACCGACCGTAAATTTATCGTTAATATCGTACATCGCACCGACATTGAATCCCAGACGAATACCGGCATCCCCTTTCAAAGAAGCAGAAACAGCAGATGTTTCATCATATTTGGACATTTCTGATACGAGTTGATCGACGATCGGCTTATATTGTGGCATGGCTTCCAATATCGGACCGAGTTGTCCCATCATACTTTCAGCCAACCCTGTCATTGCACGCGGCGCGATCAGGGCACGGTTCAGTTCGATATTACCGAATTCCATCATCAGACCGGCACCGATACTCAGGTTATCCATAATCTTCCAGGAAACGGTTGGCTGAATATTGAACGCTTTTAAAGAAATATCCTGTACCAGGTGAGCACCTTTCCAGTCGCGTCCCCAGTTAATGGCACTCCCATAAGGGGTATTTACACTGATACCGGCAGCTAGGAAATCATAAATCTTGAAACCGGCATATACATACAAAGGCGTACTTGCCTTATTATCCGTTTTTTGAACGTATCCATTATCTCCTGTAAACTTACCGTTGGCAAACACACCGGTTATACCTGCCGACAAGTCCACACTCTTATCCATAAACACCAGACCTGCCGGGTTAAAATGCATGCTTTCTGCACCCAACTTCATGGCAGCACCAACGTGTCCCATACCTGCCTGCTTGGTACTCTGGGCGTTCACCTGATAACCTTCTGCCGCAGCGTACGACAACGGAAGCATGGAAAGACATGCTAAAGCGATAATTTTCTTCATAAAATATTCATTAATTAATACCTCTTTTATAACATCCTCTCAGATGCAAACGGCGGCAAAGATAAAGACTTTTCTTTAATATTGCACACTTTTAACAGAAATGTGCGGCACAATTACATCATTTTTGTGCAATAGCTCCAGCTATGTCCCTCTATTTTCAATTTTCAATTCTCAATTTTCAATTAAAAAAGTATCTTTGCAGCGAAAAGGAACGTCTCCTTTTCCGTGTGCTTGCTGAACCACGTATAAAACAAGAAAAATATGAAACATCAAGAAGCCGCTTTGGTATGCTTCTCCGGTGGACAAGATTCCACGACCTGCCTTTTCTGGGCTAAGAAGCACTTTAAACGCGTAGAAGCCGTATGTTTTACCTACGGCCAAAAACATTCCCAGGAGATTGAAATTGCAAGAAAGATTGCAGCCGATGCGCATGTTCCGTTCCAATTGCTGGACGTATCGTTAATCAGCCAGTTGGCTCCAAATTCGCTGACGGATACCTCAATCGCCATGGATGAGGACAAACCGGCAGACAGCTATCCCAACACATTCGTTCCCGGAAGAAACATGGTTTTCCTGACTTTCGCCGCCATCATGGCACGAAGCAAAGGGATTTTTCACCTCGTTACGGGCGTCTCGGAAGCCGACTTCAGTGGATACCCGGATTGCCGTGACACCTTTGTCCGATCGTTGAACGTGACGCTCAACCTGGCCATGGACGAACAGTTCGTTATCCACACGCCGCTGATGGACCGCGACAAGAGCGAAGTATGGCAACTCTCCGACGAACTGGGCGTATTCGACCTGGTCCGTACACAGACACTGACCTGCTACAACGGCGTTCCTGCCGACGGTTGCGGTCATTGCCCCGCCTGCAAATTGCGCAGAGAAGGATTGGAGAAATACCTAAACAGGAAGAAGAAATAAGATTATGGATACAAGAAAAGAAGAAAACGAACTGCACCTTTTAGGCAGCTCTACCGAATATAAACAGGATTATGCCCCGGAAGTGCTGGAAGCATTCACCAACAAACACCAGGGCAACGATTACTGGGTACGTTTCAACTGCCCGGAATTTACCAGCCTCTGCCCGATCACCGGACAACCGGATTTTGCGACCATCCATATCGACTATATCCCCGATGTGAAGATGGTGGAAAGCAAGAGCCTGAAACTATACCTCTTCAGTTTCCGCAGCCACGGCGCCTTTCATGAAGACTGTGTCAACATCATCATGAAAGACCTAGTCAAGCTGATGGACCCGAAATATATCGAGGTGACAGGAATCTTCACCCCACGCGGCGGAATCAGCATTTATCCCTATTGCAACTACGGCCGTCCGGGAACCAAATATGAGAAACTGGCGGAACAACGTCTTTTCAATCATAACGCTTAAACGCATTTTCCTGTAAAAGCTGTTACAACATGGCAAATTATTATGTAGATTTGCAACATTTAATATGTAAATATAAAATAATTTAGACCATGAAGAAAAGAGACTTCACCAACAAAGCCGTGCTGGCAGCCATTGCCTGTACGGCTTGTGTAAGCATCAGCGCACAGCAGAAGGAGTATCCGAAACAGGAGCCAATGACTCCGGGCATGTCGGAATACTGGACTCCTCAACCCAAAATCGTTACTCCGGGAGATATTAAAACAAACTCGGCTCCGTCTGACGCCATCGTCCTGTTCGACGGCAAAGACCTTTCCGCTTGGGAAAACACCAAAGGTGAACCGGCTCAATGGATTGTACACGATGGCGTTTTCACCGTGAATAAGAAAGCCGGAGATATCCAGACCAAACAGAAATTCGACAGCTACCAGCTGCATATCGAATGGTGCGTTCCAGAAAACATCACGGGAACAAGCCAGGGACGCGGCAATAGCGGCATCTTTATGCAAGGAATGTATGAAGTTCAGGTGCTCGATTGCTACAACAACGAAACATACGTGAACGGACAGACCGGAAGTATCTACAAACAGACACCGCCGTTGGCAAACGCCATGCGTAAACCGGGTGAATGGAATGTATACGATATCATTTACTCCGCTCCTGTTTTCAAAGAAGACGGAACCTATCGCGTGCCGCCCCGTATCACCGTTATTCAGAATGGCATCGTTTTGCAGAACAACACGACGATCCTCGGAACAACCGAATACATCGGCTTCCCGAAAGTGATCCCTCACGGAGCCGGCCCGATCATCCTGCAGAGCCACGGTGATCCCAGCGAACCGATCAGCTTCCGTAATATCTGGTTAAGAGAATTATAAGAGACAACAGGTAAAGTGTTTATACATCATGAAAACAAATCATTTATTCGGTATCTTGTTACTTTTATTGTGTACGGTCGGTCTTACCAACTGTAACGATCATCTCCTGAATCCCAATGCCGAGGACCCGGAAGAAGAAGGGGAAGAATGGATGAACAGCATACCGGACGGTAATTTTTTCGGAAGGGCGAACACTTTACGTCTTTACTATATCGACGAGAAAGGGAACAGCTTGATCCATCCGAATGACCCGAACACGTATCCCGTATCATGGAGCGAGAAACTGGAGAATCCGATCGAACGCACCAAGGACCGGCAGACAGACGTCGACGACACTATCATACGTTACAATGGCAATCATAACTGGATTTATTTCGACAAAGAGGAAAATCTGTATTATTGCACATTGAGCGCATACGGAGATTCAAGATACAGTACCTATACGTTTCCTATCTATGTAAACGGTGACACCGACCAACTGGAAATCACCTATAAATACACAGACAAAAACGTTATCGGCGGTAAATATTACGCCAAGATATCATCCTGGAAATATAACGGCACACATATCTATTCGGATGACGATGAGCACGACAAAAAAGTATTCATCAAAAAAACCGGAGGAAAAACAACCGTTTCTTTCAAACGATAAATGATTCGGAATTTTTAAGTTCCGCTCATATAGCTCGTAATCATAGAAAGGGGACGCAGAAGACGCAGATTTCGCAGACTTATTTATAATATCTGCGTTACTCTACGTCTTCTGCGTCCCCTTTCTAATTACAAATCTAATTACCAAACCTTTTCATATCCCTTCTATTCCGTTTATCGGCAAAATCCCCGTTTTCGTCTATGAACCAACCTCCTATTTCTATTCTAATTGTAGAGGAATTTAATACAAAGTAGTTTTGCTTCAGAAAATAAAGGTAAAAAGATTGTTTAGGTCGCAAAACGAAAGCATTATGAAACAGATCTCTCTAATAATCCTATCCTGCCTGCTTCTTCTGCCTGCCGGAATGAAAGCAGAGGACGACATGCCGAAGCAGTGGACGCTTCGTGATTGCATTGATTATGCCCTGGAGCATAACATCACCATCCGCCGTAACCGCATCAGCGTCGAGAGCACGCAAGAAGATGTAAAGTCGGCGAAAGCGGATTTCCTTCCTTCCCTGAGTGGAAATATCAGCCAGCGCATCGTGAACCGCCCAAACAGTGCCAGCGGTACGATCATCAGTGGCGACAACATCACCACCAGCGAAAGTAAAACCTCTTATAACGGTAGCTACGGCATCGATGCCAACTGGACGGTTTACAACGGCAGCAAACGGGTAAACACTGTCAAACAGCAACAACTGAACAGCCGCATCGCCGAACTCTCCGTCGATGAAAGCGAAAACACCATCGAGGAAAACATCACCCAGCTGTACGTACAGATACTCTATTCCGCCGAAGCAGTTAAAGTGAACGAATCGACCCTGGAAGTCAGTCAGAAAGAATACGAACGTGCACAGGAACTGTTCAACGCCGGCAGCATCGCCTCCAGCGACCTCGCCCAACTCGAAGCACAGGTAAGCAGCAATAACTACCAACTGGTCACCTCGCAAACAACTTTGCAGGATTACAAGCTGCAACTGAAACAGCTGCTCGAACTGGACGGCGATTTCGAAATGGATCTTTACATGCCGCAACTCGACGACAGCAGCGTATTGATACCGCTGCCCGGCAAAGACGATGTCTACCAGACCGCCCTCAACCTGCGCCCTGAAATAGAATCCGGGAAACTGAACATCCAGTCTTCCGACCTGAGTATCAAGATGGCACGTGCCGGATATATCCCGACACTGAGCCTCAGCGCCGGGATCGGAACGACCAATGCCAACGGCAACGATTTCAGCTTCAGCGAACAGGTCAAACAGAACTGGAACAACTCCCTGGGCCTGACCCTGAGCATCCCCATCTTCGACAAACGACAGGCAAAGACAGCTGTCAACAAAGCGAAGCTGCAAAAGCAAACCAGCGAGCTCGACCTGATGGACAACCAGAAGACACTCTACAAAACGATTGAAAGCCTCTGGCTGACAGCCAACAGCGCCCAACAGCAATATGTAGCCGCAGCACAGAAGCTGAAAAGCACAGAAGCCAGCTACGCCCTTGTCAGCGAACAGTTCAACGTCGGCATGAAAAATACGGTAGAACTGCTCACCGAGAAAAACAATCTCCTGAGTGCCCAGCAGGAAACGCTACAGGCCAAATATACGGCTATCCTCAACGCAGGTTTGCTGCGCTTCTACCAAGGTGAAGAAATCGTGATGTTCTAAGTAAAAAATAAAAACAGAAAAAGATATGAACAAGAAACTTATTATCGGTATAGCAGGCGTGCTGGTCGTAGCCGGAGGAATCTGGTTCTTTACAGGTAAATCGTCGAAAGGCGGCATCAGCCTCGAAACCGCCAAAGTGAACCGCAGCTCCATCTCAAACACAGTGACAGCTACCGGAACAGTAGAACCGGTGACGGAAGTGGAAGTCGGTACGCAGGTATCCGGCATCATCGACAAATTGTACGCAGACTACAACGACGTAGTGAAAGCCGGACAATTGATCGCAGAAATGGATAAAGTAAACCTGAAGGCCGAACTGGCATCCGCCCAGGCCCAGCTGGCAAGCAGCAAGAGCGAATACGAATACCAGCAGAAGAATTACGCACGTAACAAGGTGCTTTACGAAAAGAAACTGATCAGCGACTCCGATTATGAGACAGCGACTTACAATTACGAAAAGTCGAAAGCCTCTTACGAACAGAATCAGGCAGCGATGGTCAAAGTGAACCGTAACCTCGAATACGCCACGATCACCAGCCCGATCGACGGTGTCGTTATCAACCGTGCCGTCGAAGAAGGGCAGACCGTTGCCGCCGGATTCGAAACACCGACCCTGTTCACCATCGCCGCCGACCTGACCAAGATGCAGGTGATCGCCGATGTCGACGAAGCCGATATAGGCAACGTACACGACGGACAGCGTGTCAGCTTTACCGTCGATGCCTATCCGAACGATGTATTCGAAGGAACCGTCTGGCAGATCCGCTTGGGCGACAGCAGTAGCAGCAGTTCGAGCAGTTCCACCAGCTCATCCTCTACGGTCGTAACCTATGAAGTAGTGATTACCGCCGACAATCCGGACCTGAAACTGAAACCCCGTCTGACAGCCAACGTGACGATCTACACGCTCGAACGCGATAACGTCCTGACCATTCCGATCAAGTCGTTACGTTTCGTTCCGGAAGAAGAACTACTCGTCGGCACCGGCCTGATCGCCGAGAACAGTGCCCAGGAAGCACCGGCCGGCAAACGTCTGGTTTGGGTTAAAGAAGGACAGCAGTTGCACCCGAAAGCCGTTACTGTCGGATCGACAAGCGGCAATATGATCGAAGTGATCGACGGACTGAACGAAGGCGAAGAAATCGCTGTCGACCTTACTTCGGACGCACCGGCACAGGCCGCTGCCCCAACGGAAAAGAGTCCGTTCATGCCTGGCCCTCCGGGAAGCGATAAGAAGAAGAAATAAAAATAGTTGACAGTTGACAAGTGATAGTTGACAGTTAAAAACAACAGCAATGAAAGAGATAATCAAATTAGATAACATCAGGCGTGACTTCAAGGTCGGAGACGAGATCGTCCATGCCCTGCGTGGCGTCTCCTTCACGATACACGAAGGAGAGTTCGTCACCATCATGGGAACCTCCGGCTCGGGAAAAAGTACGCTGCTGAACACGTTGGGATGTCTCGACACACCGACCAAGGGCGAATATTATCTCGACGGCGTCTCCGTCCGCACGATGGGAAAGAATGCCCGTGCGACCCTGCGCAACCGGAAGATCGGATTTGTCTTTCAGAGTTACAACCTGTTGCCCAAAACGACAGCCGTAGAAAATGTAGAACTACCTCTGATGTACAACCCCAACTTCAGTGCCTCCGCCCGCCATGAGAAAGCCGTGCAGGCATTGGTTGCCGTCGGCCTGGGCGACCGCCTGATGCATAAGAGCAACCAGATGTCCGGCGGACAGATGCAGCGTGTAGCCATCGCCCGCGCCCTGGTGAACGACCCGGCAGTGATCCTTGCCGACGAAGCAACGGGAAACCTGGATACACGTACGTCATTCGAGATCCTGGTACTCTTCCAGAAGCTGCATGCCGAAGGACGTACCATCATCTTCGTAACGCACAACCCGGAAATTGCCCAATACAGCAGCCGTAACATCACCTTGCGTGACGGACATGTAACAGCCGACACGGTGAACAACAATGTACAAAATGCAGCAGAGGCATTAGCCAGGCTGCCTAAGAATGACGATTAATAATTATTCAAAATGAACGGAACAAACCTCATAAAAATAGCCCTCCGTGCCCTTGCCAACAACAAGCTACGCGGATTCCTGACGATGCTCGGTATCATCATCGGCGTTGCCTCCGTGATCACGATGCTTGCCATCGGACAAGGATCGAAGCGGAGCATACAGGAACAGATCAGCGAGATGGGCTCGAATATGATCATGATACATCCCGGTGCCGATGTCCGGGGAGGTGTCCGTCAGGATGCTTCCGCTATGGAGACACTGAAGCTGGAAGACTATCAGAACATCGTCGACGAAACCCGTTACGTCTCTGCCGTCTCCCCTTCGGTCAACAGCAGCGGACAAGCCATCTTCGGAGCCAACAACGCCCCGACCACCGTCTACGGTATCAGTCCCGACTATCTCGAAATCCGCCGTTACAAGGTGGAAGACGGCGATATGTTCACCGAACAGGACATCCAGACAGCAGCGAAGGTCTGTGTAGTCGGTAAAACCGTAGTCGACAACCTCTTTACCAACGGCGAAAGCCCCGTCGGCAAAGTCATACGCTTTCAGAAATTACCTTTCCGCATCGTAGGTGTGCTGGAAAGCAAAGGATACAACAGCATGGGAATGGACCAGGACGACCTAATCTTAGCTCCATACACAACTATTCAGAAAAAGGTCCTGGCCATCACCCATCTGCAAGGCATTACCTGTTCGGCCCTCAAGGAGGAATACACCGACCAGGCCATCGACGAGATTTCTGAAATACTCCGCCGCAACCATAAGTTGAAGGAAAGTGACGATGATGATTTTACCATCCGTAGTCAGCAGGAGTTGAGCACGATGTTGACAAGCACTACGGACATGATGACCGTGCTGTTGGCGGCTGTGGCAGGTATTTCGTTGCTCGTTGGTGGTATCGGGATTATGAACATCATGTATGTCAGCGTCACGGAGCGTACCCGCGAGATCGGCTTGCGTATGAGTATCGGGGCAAAAGGGATCGACATCCTCGCCCAGTTCCTGATCGAATCCATCCTGATCAGTGTGACCGGCGGACTGATCGGTGTCGTATTGGGTGTAGGAGCCGCCCTGGTGGTGAACGGCGTCGCCCACTTCCCGATCTATATCCAACCGTGGAGCGTTATGCTTTCATTCGCTGTCTGTACCGTCACCGGTGTCTTCTTCGGATGGTATCCGGCCAAGAAAGCCGCCCAGCTCGATCCGATCGAAGCAATCCGTTACGAATAAGAAATTATTTAATATCTTTGTAAAAGATGAAAACAGAAACGACAACACATACGCATATATCTCCCCCTTTCAAGGGCATGGGCAGCATTATCCATATTGCTGCCTGGGGGATTTTGTTCGGCCTGCCGTTCTTCTTTACGGGCAGGGAGTCACAGGAACTGACGGTGATCAGCTATCTGCGCTCCGTCATCGTTCCGCTTTCGTTCATGATGGTTTTCTATGTGAACTATTTCCTGCTGGTAAACCGTTATCTGTTTTCACGCCACGGATGGAAGTTCTTCCTCAGCAACGTCCTGCTGATCGCCTTTGCGATGCTGGCGGTACATCTGTTGATGCAACTGCTTCCGCCGCCGGAGATACACCGCCCGCACCGTCCGGAAAGGGAGTTGCAGGAGATCATCGGCTTCTTCCTCGTCAATGCCATGCTGTATGCGCTGGTGGCAGGCCTGAGTGTCGCCATCAAGATGACAAGCGGCTGGTATCAGGTAGAATCCATGCGCCGCGAACTGGAGAAGAGCCGGGCGGAAGCCGAACTTCAGAACCTGAAAAGCCAGCTGAACCCACATTTCCTGTTCAACACGCTCAACAATATCTACAGCCTGATCGCTTTCAGTCCCGAACGAGCACAAGAAGCAGTCCACGACCTAAGTCGCCTGCTGCGTTACGTCCTTTACGACAGTAGCCAGCCGCACGTCTTGCTGGAAAGCGAACTGGATTTTATCCGCAACTATGTAGAACTGATGCGCATCCGCCTGCCGGAGCATGTGGAACTGAAAACGGAGATATCTGCCGCCAAACCGGATGCTATGATCGCCCCCTTGTTGTTCATCTCCCTGATCGAGAATGCCTTCAAACACGGCGTCAGCAACAGCCAGCCCTCGTTCATCCATCTGGATATACACCAGAACGGCGACCTGGTTGTCTGCATCCTGAAAAACAGTTATTTCCCCAAAGATGCGGAACAGGACAAGAGCGGTTCGGGAATCGGCATCAAGAACCTGCGCAAACGGCTTGAATTAATTTATCCGAACAAACATATTTTCTCATGCGGTGTAGACGGTGACAGTTATCATAGCATGCTGGAAATACAAATCAATTGACAAGTGACAAGTGACAGTTGACAGTTAGGCTTCGCATCCGGTAAACAAATCGGTAAAAGCCGAAATAACTGTCAACCGTCAACTGTCAACTGTCAACTAAATAAGTATTTTTTATGAAACTGACTTGTGCAATCATCGACGACGAGCCTTTGGCAATCAGCCTGTTGGAAAGTTATGTCAACAAGACCCCGTTCCTGGAACTTGCCGGGAAATACAACAGTGCGGTCAATGCCCTGCCCATGCTCACCAAAGAGCCTGTCGACCTCCTGTTCCTGGACATCCAGATGCCCGAACTCAACGGCATGGAATTTTCCCGCATACTGGAAGCCGAGACACGGATCATCTTCACAACGGCTTTCAGCCAATATGCACTCGACAGTTACAAGGTAAACGCTCTCGATTACCTGCTGAAACCGATCAGTTATGCCGACTTCCTGAAATCGGCCAACAAGGCGCTGCAATGGTACGAACTGTTGCGGGAAGGGAAAGAGGGGAAAGCAGATCCCGGAAAAGACGGCCAGCCGACCGCCCCGGCAGCACAACCCCAGTCATCGATCGAAAGCATTTTTATCAAGACAGAATACAAACTGGTGCAGGTCGAACTCCGCAAGATATTATACATCGAAGGACTGAAAGACTATGTCAAAATATTCATCGAAGGCGAACCGCATCCGATCCTCTCGCTGATGAGTATGAAAAGCCTGGAAGACATGTTGCCGACCAACCGTTTCATCCGCGTACACCGTTCCTTCATCGTCCAGCCGGAAAAGATCAAAGTGATCGAACGCAACCGCATCGTCTTTGGCAAAGAATATATCCCTATCTCCGACAACTACAAACAGAAGTTCATGGAGTTTCTGGCACAGAGGTCGCTACTGCCTTAGCAGTTGATAGTTGACAAGTGACAGTTGACAGTTTGAGACTCTATCAATAACCTGTCACTTGTCAACTGTCAACTGTCAACTGTCAACTGTCAACTGTCAACTGTCAACTGTCAACTAGAAAAGTTGCAACAGCAACTTTTCCAGCCCCTTCGTCATCTGCCCCATGCTACAAGAATAATTATTGGAGAAAACGGCAACAGCATAACGTTTGCCGTCTTTGTCTATATACCCGGCATAACTACGTACTCCCGTTATCCCGCCACTCTTCAAACGAGCTTTCCCTTGCAGCTTGCTTCCTTTCAACAGGTTGCGGACCGAGCCTTCCACACCCGCCTGCGGCAATGACTCGAAGAATGCCTCAGAAACCTCCGATTTCGTTGCCATATACACCAGCAAATCAGCAATAAACTCAGCCGATACCTTATCAGCCGGAGCCAGTCCGCTGCCGTCATACATCCGCAACGGATACACATCCAGCCCCTTCTTCCTCCAATGATCGAGTACCACCTGCACGCCCCGTCCGAAAGAAGAGATCACCTCGTTTTTCCGGGGAACATATTGCAGACCGACCGTTTTCACCAGCGCATCCGCAAACAAATTATGACTGACATGATTCGTCACGCTCGCAATCTCTTTCAATGCCGGCGAATAAGTCGTTACAACCGGCTTCCTCTCGACCGTTTTCCACCGCCCGGCTTCCGATTCGATCCGGTAACAAGTCGGCTCCTTTCCTACCACAATACCTTCGCGCTCAAGGCAACCGGTCAGATATTCCGCCAGAAACAAAGCCGGATCGGGAATATCGCCTTTCAACACATAATTCTCGCGGTTAGCAGGAACAACACCCTGTAAATAACGCTCGCCGGACAACGGGGCACCGATTATATAAGCACTATCAGACGACGACGCTTTCAGATAATTGATAAACCGCAGGGAAGGAATTGCCGGATCAGTCCCAACAACCTCCGGACGAGTTCCGGCAGCCCCCGTCTTCAGGGACAACTTATACATATTGTCGAACACCGAAAGCCCGTAGCTTCCCGGCGCATAATAATTTCCCATATCTTCCCGCAGCCATTTGATAGATGCACCCTCCGTATCGAAAATACGTTCGTCGGCCACCACCGCCCCGGTGATCTTCCGGATACCCGCCTTCTTCAGCGCCGCTATCCATTCGGGAATAAAGGTATTCTGTGCGGGCGTATAACGATTCCTGTCGGGAGCGAAATGCGACGACCCCAGCGACGGGTCACCGCCTCCCCTGATATACAGATTTCCGTTCAGGACACCCTCTTTGATACTCCCGTCATGCTCCAGCGACGTAGCATACCGATAATCGTCTCCCAATATTTCGAGAGCCGTAGCCGTCGCGACCGTTTTCAGGACAGAAGCCGGAGAAACCTCACGATCCTCGTCATAGCTGTAAACCGTCTTTCCATCCTGCACATCTTTTACCACAATGGAGAAAGTCGCCCCCTTCATATAAGGGGCATTCAGCAATTGTTTTACAGGTTGGGGAGTCTGTGCCTGCGGCTGTGAAAGGCAACCTAACAGCAAAGCAGTACATAATATTTTCTTTATCATCTTATTATCCTATTCCAGTTTATTTTATCTTTGTCGCAGGCAAAGATAAAAATTAAAATATGAACTCATTATTCGAAAGGCCATTTACATTCGACCGTGTCACACGTATCGTATTCAGTATCGTCATCATCGGCGCATTGCTCTATCTGATCACCATACTGCGGACTGCCCTGCTCCCCTTCCTGATCGCGTGGCTGCTGGCCTATATGATGCAACCCTTCGTGAAATTTTTCCAATACAAGCTGAAGCTGAAAAGCCGCATCCTGGCTATCATAGCCGTAATTATCTGCGCCTCGCTGATCATCGGTGCGGCAGCTGCACTGGTTGTCCCCTCCATCGCCCAGGAAGCCGAACGAACCCTGAACCTGATGCGTACGCACAATCCGGGTGAAGGGCATATCCCGCTTATCCCCGAATCGTGGATCACATATCTGGAGAATAATGTGGACATCAACCAGTTGATGGAACTTCTCAGCCGCGAAAACATCCAGAATGCCATCAAGCAGCTGGCGCCCAAAGTATGGAATATCCTGTCGAACACCTTTTCGATCCTTTTCAGCATAACGATCATCTTTGTGATCCTGTTATATTTCATTTTCATCCTGCTGGATTACGAGAAGATAGCCAACGGGTGGATCAACCTGATCCCGGCGCATATCCGTCCTTTCGCCAAAGGGCTGGCCGACGACGTGGAACAGAGCATGAACCGTTACTTCCGCGGCCAGTCGCTGATCGCGTTGTGTGTCGGCGTCCTGCTGGCTATCGGATTCAAGATCGTAGGTTTCCCGCTGGGGGTCACACTCGGACTATTTATCGGCGTACTCAACCTGATCCCTTACCTGCAAACGATCGGACTGATCCCGATGGTCATCCTCAGTTTGCTGAAATCGGCAGAAACGGGAGATAATTTCTGGCTTATTTTGGGCTCCGGACTACTGATACTCGGAATCGTCCAATGTATCCAGGATTTATACCTCACGCCCCGCATCATGGGGAAAGCGATGGGCCTGAATCCAGCCATCATCCTTCTTTCTTTGTCTATCTGGGGAACTTTGCTCGGTTTCATCGGCTTGATCATCGCCCTGCCGCTCACGACACTCTGCCTGTCTTATTATAAGCGTTTTATCTTACTGGAAGGGGACATTCTTCCTCCCCCGCCAGCCGATATTCAACCGAAGGAGGAAGAAAAAAAGTAACTTTTTTCAAAAAAAGATCCTCTTGCTATTGCAAATTAAAAAATAAACCCTACCTTTGCACCCGCAATACAGAAGTAAAGCACACCGCAATACAGAGTATGCACAGGATGATTCGCTAGCTCAGCAGGTAGAGCACATCCCTTTTAAGGATGGGGTCCTGGGTTCGAACCCCAGGCGGATCACTCAAAGAAAAACAGCTTCAGATTTATTCTGAGGCTGTTTTCTTTTTATAGGCTGCCAAAGTTATTCACAACAGAGTTAAGCGCTTTTGTTCTTATCCTATTGACAAAACATCTAAAATAAATATTATCAATCAATTAACCTGTTGATAACTTTGTTGATAAACCATTAGTTTGTTGAAAAGTCTCCCGCATACGGTCTACATCACAGAGCATGCGCACAGGAAACAGGAACTTTCAATTCCGTCATTCCTTCTTCTCTTTTTTCCTTCCGAAATCCAGAAGGAATCCCAGCAACGCCATAATAAACTCAAAAACAGATTTTAATTTGCTCATACTGATTCATTTTAAATGATTAAATAATATCCGCCTTTACGGTTTCTTTGTACACAGGCCAGCATTGCGCGTCCTTTCCTCACAAAACCCCTCTTGACGCAGCCTTTCCTCCACCAAAGGCATCAGGCTCCGCGCAATCCTTGTAAGCATTTCTTCATACGCCGCCCGGTTATCACCGTTCACTTCACTGATATAACGGCTGTAAGCTATTTCACGAGCATAGGCAGCGGGGTAGTTACTGACTGCGGCGGCAAGACGATAAGCGGTAGAGATCAGCCGTGCAAAATCAAGAAAACTATTTTCCGGTGCGTCGTAACGCCTGAACAACAGGCCATTCTCTTCAAGGCTAACCTTTCCTCCATGCCAGTAGGTGTTGACGACACCATATCCGGTTAATCCGAAGAAGTTATTGTATTGCCGTGCCAGCGCGCTCTCGCCCCATCCTGTTTCAATGGCCGATTGAGCCAGAATGACGACCGGATTGATCCGGTACAGATCTCCAGCCATACACGCGGCTGGAAGATACAGTTTTACAAATGATTGTTTATCCATTGGAAAGTCGGGTTAATGTGTTACTATTCAATTTCAGGACGGTCGCCTCCGCCACCTGTAGGAGGTGTTACCGGAGTAACATCGATAGTCGTACGTTCCCCTTTAGCCACCTGCGTCGTGTTTCGCAGAATCGTACCGGGACGGAAACACAAACGCGCCTTCTTCAGCAAGGTCGAGGAAAAACCCTCCGTTGTCGCACTCCCTTTACTGCCCATGATCAGCTGAAGGCTACCGAGTTCGCCCAGCTGGACAACTTCGCCACGTTCGAGTGCTTTCGCGGCAAACTTATTCATACGGTCGAGAACGACTTTGACATCACCGCTGGATGCCGTGGAACTTTCAGCGATCAGGTCGCATAGCTCATCGAAACCACAGGTGCGCGTGGCACGGGTCTGTGCATAATAGAGCTTCTCTTTCCCCTCTTCTACTTCTTTGCTCATGTTCTTTCTGAGAACCAAGTGATACTGTACTGCCATAATCCGATTGTTTTTAGTTATAAAACTGTTTTGCAATTAATTACATCATAAAGATACAACACCCGGATACCCTCATCGATGCCCTATGCGAGCAGACGTGACGAAGCAGCATTTTATTTTGTTTATTCCCATCTAAAGCCTTGTTTTTCTTATCATTAATATGTACATTTATAGAAGTAAAACAATAAATGCTATGGAACAGAAAACATTTGTCATCCGTGCATATGGTGTCGGCGAACTCGCCCAACTATATAATCCCCATCTCTCCCACCGAGGCGCCGTCATGCAGCTCTGGCGTTGGATCAACCATCACGACATCCTCAAACAAAAACTGGTTACCCTCGGGTATCATCCGGGGATTCGCTGTTTCACCCCCAAACAGGTGATCTGTATCGTGGAACATTTGGGAGAACCTTAAAAGAGGAATAGTTATCAACGCAAAAATCCGTTCCCGACTGAAAATAAATGGGTCGGGAACGGATTTTTTTCGGTCAGGAACTATCGGAAGAGATCACCGGAGGAAGTAGCAGGTGGAGGAGGTGAAGATGAAAATACATTTCGGCCGACTTTTATAAACAAAAGGAGACCTTTCAGTTGTTGTTGATAGTAATATATAAACATAAATACAGAAAGTGTGCCAACCGTTAAACAACCTCCACCTTCTCCACCCGAAAGCCTCAGAAGGGCAATTGAATTTGAGGGTTTTCATTCCCTTCATCTGTTTTATCATTAGGAACCACTCCTTTATTATCAACAGCTTGAGCATCTACATTGTCATACGAACGGATTCCGAACTGTACGGCTTTTACCTCGTCGAACGTAAGTTCTATAACGTTGAAAAAGCGTTTCCCGTTACGTATAAAATGTTCAAACCCTGTCCTTTTCAACATTTTTCCGAGGTTAACCACGTTGATTTGAGTAATAGGCATACGGGTCTTTTCAGCTATTTTGGCTATTATTTCACTGCTGGATAACTGTAAATAAGCCTCGAAACGGCAGGGTTTACGGAAAAAAGTATAGAACAATTCCTCTTCCGGGCTGCTCTGCTGAAAAGGTTCGTTGTTATCGTTGATCTCTGCAATATCAGTATCGGAAAACCAGTACTTGAAGCCACCTTTATACAAAGCCAGTGCCTGCGAATAGATATGGCTGTAGTCGACAGGAGTAAGATAATCTATCCGGACTGTTTCAAAACAAAGGAAACGACGCGAACCGGTACGGTCGGTCAGCACCTGGCTGTCGTTGACCGTAGCGGCAAATGAAGCACGGCGCTCATATGTTTCCGAATTATGCGCATAGGCGCGGCGCTCGTGTACACTGTTTTTCGTGATCATTGCTTTCAGGCGGTTCAGTTCCATGCGGCTTTGTCCCGAAAGCTCGTCGAGCAGGATCAGGAAACAGTCACTCAGGAGCAGGGAAGCATCTTTCGAGGCAGGATCGAGATTGCCGGAATAGACATATTGATGCAGTTCAGGTGGTACCAGATTACGGCACCAGGTTGTTTTACCCAATCCCTGCCCGCCACTCAACAGCAATACGGCATGGTTCTCCGTCTTTTCGTCTATGGCACAGGCCACAGTGGCAACGATCCATTTCCGGAGGCAGGTCAGCCAGTATTCAGGCCGTGTGGTACTGACGGTCGAAGCAAGCCGGGCGATATAATCTGTTTCGCCATCCCATGACGGCAATTTACTGAAATAAAACTTGAACGGGTCAAATTCTTTACTGAATCCGGAATGGATCACCGACCTCAATTCAGTGATCTTGCAATTGACTCCTTCGAGTTGGAGATTGCACCAGACGGTATTCTCCCAGTAATCGGTCACAGGATGGTATGTGTGGCTTTTTGCCCTTTTATCCCGGTATTCTACCAGGTTACGAACTACATTTTTACGCAGAAAGAAATGTGTGGACAGATACTCCCGGATCAGCTCCACCTTCTTCCCGTTTTTTATCAGAGGAAAGGTGTCGTGCTCCTCTCTATGACTGTAGGCACTCGTGATCGCACTGGAACGTTCCTCTGCCGAAAGATCGCCGAAGTTTTCCGTACAATAACCGGTCAGGACTTCTTCGGGCACGCCTATCCGGTTACACAGGCAGGCATAGTGGTAGACATAATTGTTACGGTTGCCATCCTGATACTTCTCCTGTTTGTCGAGTCGGTTCCGGGTATTACTGAGCTGTTTAGCCACATGGCGGGTGTTGGTCGTTTTTCTCGTTTTTTGCAGCAAAGGCTTGAGCAATGGCAAGTCTTCAGGCATCCCTTTTCCGGTATGCAGCCAGTCACTAAAACGGGGAGAGGCATAAAGCAAAGGATCGTAGGAGACAAAACAGAGTCGCCCGGCGTCACTCCCCGAAGCATCGATCTCCACACCGAGCAATTCTTCATACCACGCCTTGACGGTATTATAGATGATCCGGTGGTTTTGAGGGAGCTGTTCGATATCTACTGCCGAGCAGGCAATAATTTTCAGCCCTTGTCCACCAGGACTCAGGAAGCTGTAAATGGTATAGGGAGCTTCATTGATAAGCGACCTAAGGCGAGGAATCGCTTCGGGTGCGAGCTTGTCAATATCGAGGATCAGGAGCGGGTTATAGCCGATCATGTCCGGTTCCTTGCGCGTCTTCCGGTAGGTAGCGGAGACAGTGAATGCTTCGAGTGATTTCTTGATCCGTTCAGCAGTGGCGGGATCACCGGCATGCAGTGCGGCCCGGTGTAGTTTGATAGTTGTCTCGTACTTCCCGTTAAGGATTTCGTCTGCAATAGCCGTGAGCGGTTTGTTTCCCTGGCAAAACCTGAAGTTTGTAAAGACGGTTGCTTCGATCATATCGTTTCGATTTGGAGGTTGTTCCGGTTATCCGGTATGTTATAAAGGTACAGGAAGCCATTGATTGGCTTCCTGTCTTTTTCGTTTTTTTACGAAAAAGCATCGTCAGGGAAATGCCTGTCGAAATACTCTTTCAAGGCAGCATACAAACTGTCGAATTTAAGAAGGTCTTTTGTCTTTTCATTCTTAATTTTGAAGACTTCATCAATAGATCGGAGAAATTTTTTCTGCATCCGATTCCCGTTCACCCGCCATTTTGTGCTGCGGATCAGCGGGATGATGAGTTCGATAAATTCGTTTGTTTCTCCGTAAAAGAAAATCTTCTCTTCCTCCACCATGTCTTCTTCAAATACGGCATGTTCCAGCAAGCGGTTAATAGCTCTTGCACATTTGTTTATTTCATGCAGATCGGCTTCCATTCTTTCACATTTTTCTTTTAACTCTCTGATTGCTCCATTCAGTTGGGAGGCTTCGATTTTTTTTTCATGTCGATGTACTATTAATTATCTGGTTTGAATATTTAATCACCAGTTGATACTTTTCTAAAAAACGAAGCCCTGGACGATGAATCCCAGGGCTTGTTTTTGTCTGCCTTCGCTCTTCACAGAGATCGAACAGAAGAACTTTATTTTATTACTTTAGTATTAATATTGACTGCTTATTCACCTATCGCAGGGTACTTGGCATACAAAAGAGATAATTAAACATGCCACACAGTCAACTAAAATTTATTGATTATGATAGAGACATACGAGGGTATGTCTCTATATTTCTTTTTCATTTTTATTTTGTGATTGATTTGATAGCGGCTTCGTATTCAACAGCTACTACAATACGAGTCTCTTCCTTTCCTTCCGCAGTATTTATTGCAGTCTTTGCAAGGAAAACCGTAACCATCGTTACAACCCAAGCTACCAAAGTTGCCCGCATACTTACAGAAAATAGAACTTTCCGTAGGACTTACCGTTGCAGCCGGAATAAATAATCCCTTGTTCATGATTCTCTAATTTAATATTAATAATAGTGCTATTCAAATACTTTCAGCCTTGAAAAAAGAATGTCTTTCAAAAGTGAATGACTAGATAAAACGTTCCTTTTTTCTAGTCATTTTTTCGGGTCATTTATGACTTTGTAATAAAAAGACTTATTTTTGTACTTGATTTCATATTCAGTTGATAAGAAAGCATATACATTGATAAATTATTTTTTAGTTTATGCCAATTCATTGAAAATTAATCTTTAAATTTGTGACTAGAAAAAAGGAACGTTTATTTTTGTCACTACTTTAAATTCGTATTTTCCTTTAAACCTGATATTTAATATACATTTATACTTAAATATTTAGACACAAATATTTATACACGCAAATATCCTAATATACTGTATATCAGCATACCTATTTTCCAAAATTCAGCGAGCAAATGTTAAAAGGGTCATTGAGCTCCATTTTAAGTATTTGAAAAAGGAAAACACAGTCAACATTTATGATCTTATATCAGAGTTCTAAAAACAAAAAAAAGCCATCGTTTAAAACGACAGCCTTATCCATTATTTTATATAAAGAGTTTACAAGTTACGGATATCTTCTTCGGAAAGCCCGGTACATTCCATGATATATTCAAGGGAAGAACCTGTTTCCTTCATTTTCCTGGCAGTCCGCTTTATTCCCTTAATTTCTCCTTTGATTTCACCTTTCTCCTCCGCATAATCCACTATATTCTTGCAGTCACGATACACTTTGAGTGCCTCGTCATATTCCTGGCGTTCCTCCTTGGTCAGATTAGCCACACCGGCTATCTTCTCCAGCTTCTCGAATAGTTGTTTTTGCGCCTTGAAAGGCATACGCTCCAGTTTATCCATATTCGTTAATACATATAATCATCAAAGATAATATAATCCATGTTTATAAAAACAACATCGGGACGCATTTATAAGGAATTCACCCAGAATATAAAACCCAATGCCACAAACTAAAAAAGGCATCGCCCAACCGGGGCAATGCCTTTCTTATCTCATCTTCCGGAAAGTGCCAGCCGTAGGGCGGCAGCCTCCGGGATCTGTCCCTTAAAGTACCTGGATACCTTCTTCGCGGGCCTGTTCTTCTCCTGAAGGAGTGATCAGTTTGTAACCCTTACCGTGGATGTTGATGATTTCGATTCCCGGATCATCTTTCAACAGTTTACGAAGTTTGGTGATATACACGTCCATACTACGGGCATTGAAGTAGTTGTCGTCAACCCAGATAGTTTTCAGTGCATAGTTACGTTCCAGAATTTCATTTGCATGGGCACACAGCAGGCTCAGCAGTTCGCATTCTTTCGTTGTCAGCTTCGTTACCTTGTCACCGATAGCCAGCGTTTGTTTCTGGGTATCGAACAAGAAATTACCAAGCTTATAGAAAGGAATGTCTTTCATCTTCTTACCTTTCACACGGCGAAGGATCGCTTCGATACGAAGCAGCAACTCTTCCATGCTGAACGGCTTTGTCAGATAATCGTCGGCACCGATCTTGAAGCCTTCCAGAATATCTTCCTTCATTGTCTTGGCAGTAAGGAAAATAATTGGAATGTCAGGATTTATAGAACGGATTTCCTGTGCAAGAGTGAAACCGTCTTTTTTCGGCATCATTACGTCTAATACGCAAAGATCATATTTGCCTTTGGTGAAACCTTTGTAACCTGCTTCTCCATCAGAGAAAAGATCTGTTACATAACCTTTAGCCTGTAAGTATTCTCTTAATAGCATACCCAGGTTTTCGTCGTCTTCACAAAAGAAGATTTTCAGTTTTTCTTCCATAACTAACTTTTTATAAGAGGTAAAGTAATAATAAATTTTGT
>OGIE01000943.1_pt1 | contig 42348 bp, 35 predicted proteins | sample 1571581 | NCBI WGS metagenome assembly OGIE01 (sample SAMEA2582021, study PRJEB24529) | metagenome | biome: Human gut stool | place: China | collected 2011 | reverse complement strand
TCTTACCTGTTGTATCAGCCATCAAACCACGCATACCGGCAAGCTGTTTAATCTGTTTATCAGAACCACGGGCACCGGAATCGGCCATCATAAAGATGTTGTTGTACTTATCAAGACCACTAAGAAGGGCTGTTGTAAGTTCATTATCGGCTGCCTGCCATGTTTCGATAACTTCTTTGTATCTTTCTTCTTCTGTGATAAGACCACGTTTGAAGTTCTTTGTAATTAAGTCTACGGTATCCTGTGCTTTCTGAATCATTTCCGGTTTCTGAGGCGGCACAGTCATATCAGAAATTGATACGGTCATCGCAGCTCTTGTTGAATATTTATAACCGGTTGCTTTAATCTTATCCAGCACTTCTGCTGTTCTTGTAGCACCGTGTGTATTGATAACTTTTTCAAGAATCTGTTTTAACTGTTTCTTACCTACCAGGAAGTCAACTTCCGGTTTTAATTCATTTCCCGGAATTGTACGGTCTACAAAACCTAAATCCTGAGGAATGATTTCATTAAATAAGAAACGTCCAAGTGTAGATTCTACTGTACCGGAAAGAACAGTTCCATCCGGCATTGTTTTTTCCATGTGTACATGGATTTTTGTCTGAAGCGTAATAACCTGGTTTTCATAAGCCAGAATTGCTTCGTTTACGCTCTTGAAGTATTTTCCTTCTCCCTTAACACCAGGTCTTTCCTGTGTCAGATAATAAATACCAAGAACCATATCCTGTGAAGGAACAGCTACAGGACCACCATCAGACGGCTTTAACAGGTTGTTTGGTGAAAGCAGCATGAAGCGGCATTCTGCCTGTGCTTCTACTGAAAGCGGCAGATGGACGGCCATCTGGTCACCATCGAAATCGGCGTTGAACGCTGTACAAACAAGCGGATGCAGCTTAATTGCCTTACCTTCTACAAGGATTGGCTCGAATGCCTGAATACCAAGTCTGTGCAGTGTAGGAGCACGGTTTAACATAACCGGATGCTCTTTGATAACATCTTCCAGCACATCCCATACGCTGTTTTCAAGATGTTCTACGCTCTTTTTCGCTTTCTTAATATTGTCAGCCAGTCCACGTCTTACCAGTTCTCTCATAACAAACGGCTTAAACAGCTCAATTGCCATTTCCTTTGGAAGACCACACTGATAAATCTTTAATTCAGGACCTACAACGATAACAGAACGGCCTGAATAGTCAACTCGCTTACCAAGGAGGTTCTGACGGAAACGTCCCTGCTTACCCTTTAACAGGTCTGAAAGTGACTTTAACGCTCTGTTACCAGGACCTGTTACCGGACGTCCGTTTCTACGTCCGTTATCAATCAGGGCATCAACAGCTTCCTGAAGCATTCTCTTTTCATTACGGATAATGATTTCCGGAGCGCCCAGCTCAATCAGACGTGCAAGTCTGTTGTTTCTGTTGATGATTCTTCTATATAAGTCATTTAAATCGGATGTTGCAAAACGTCCACCGTCTAACTGTACCATTGGTCTTAAATCCGGTGGGATTACCGGAATTTCAGTTAAGATCATCCATTCCGGTCTTGTTCCGGCTGTTAAAAACGCTTCCATGACTTCAATTCTCTTAATGAGTCTTGCTGCCTTCTGGGAAGTTGTATTTTCAAGTTCTTCCTTTAACTTTGCAACTTCTGATTCCAAATCCACATTTTTAAGCAGTTCATAAATAGCTTCCGCACCCATGCCGACACGGAATGTATTGCCGTACTGATCGTAGAGTTCACGGTATTCCTGTTCTGTTAAAATCTTCTTGAACGGAATTTCTGTCGTACCCGGATCAATTACAATATAAGCTGCAAAATATAATACTTTTTCAAGGTTCTTCGGTCCGATGTCCAGAATCAGATCCATACGGCTAGGAATTCCCTTAAAATACCAGATATGGGAAACAGGAGCCGCTAAATGGATATGTCCCATACGATCTCTACGGACACTGGCCTTTGTTACTTCGACACCACACTTATCGCAGATAATACCTTTATCTTTGATTTTCTTATATTTACCGCAGTGACACTCCCAGTCCTTACTCGGTCCAAAGATTCTTTCACAATATAAACCATCTTTTTCCGGTTTTAAAGTTCTGTAGTTGATTGTCTCCGGCTTTGTAACCTCACCGTGAGACCACTCTAAAATATCCTCCGGAGAAGCCAGTTTAATCTGAATCTTATCAAACTTCATAGACTGACTGGTCAAATCTCTTTTTGATTCTTCTGCCATGATCGTGCTCCCTTCTATTAATCCATCATATCTGAATTGCCATCGCCATAATCATCTGCATCATCAAATGCATCATCGCCGGCATACTCTACATCCTCTGCATCTTCAAAGCCGTCTTCACCGACTGTCTGAATGGTTGAACCATTCTTAGCATATTCTGCTTCCTCTTCTCTGCTGTCACGTCTGTATCTGCCATCATCAAGAACTTTCTTGAAGTCAGTTACTTCGTATTCAGAGCTTTCAAGCAGTTTCACTTCATTATTATCCTTATCAAGCACTCTTACGTCTAATGCCAGGGACTGGAGTTCCTTTAAAAGTACCTTGAAGGATTCCGGAATACCCGGTTCAGGGATATTTTCACCCTTGATGATTGCTTCGTAAGTACGAACTCGTCCTACAACATCATCGGACTTCACAGTCAGGATTTCCTGTAATGTATATGATGCACCGTAAGCTTCCAGTGCCCAAACTTCCATTTCACCGAAACGCTGTCCACCGAACTGTGCTTTACCACCGAGCGGCTGCTGTGTTACAAGTGAGTAAGGACCTGTTGAACGTGCATGAATCTTATCATCAACCAGATGATGGAGCTTTAAGTAGTGCATGAAACCGATTGTTACAGGACTGTCAAAATATTCACCTGTACGTCCGTCACGCAGTCTTACCTTACCGTCACGTCCGATCGGAACACCCTTCCATTCTTCTCTGTGTGCTCTGTTGTCACTCAGATACTGGAATACGTCAGGATTCAGCAGTTCTTTATATTTATCTGTAAATGTTACCATATCTTCCGGATAATCTTCGCCATTTTCCTGTGCAGCTGCCTTTTCACGCTGTAATTCTTCATCGTCAAAAGGTGTATTTGCATAGTCATTTGCCATATCCAGTGTATCCATAATATCATTTTCGTCTGCACCGTCGAATACCGGTGTAGAAATGTTAAAGCCAAGCACCTTTGCTGCAAGACTTAAATGGATTTCAAGCACCTGTCCGATATTCATTCGTGAAGGCACACCCAGAGGGTTTAAGACGATATCAAGCGGACGTCCGTTTGGAAGGAATGGCATATCTTCCACAGGGAGAACTCTGGAAACGACACCCTTGTTACCATGACGGCCGGCCATCTTATCACCTACAGAAATCTTTCTCTTCTGTGCAATATAGATGCGGACAGACTTGCTGACACCCGGTGCCAGTTCATCGCTGTTTTCTCTTGTAAATGTCTTCACTGCCACAACGATACCATATTCACCATGAGGTACCTTTAATGAAGTATCTCTTACTTCTCTTGCCTTTTCACCAAAGATTGCACGAAGCAGTCTTTCTTCGGCTGTCAGTTCTGTTTCACCCTTTGGTGTTACTTTACCAACCAGAATATCTCCGGCACGTACTTCTGCACCGATGCGGATTACACCGTTTTCATCCAGATCCTTGATAGAATCACTGCTTGCGGAAGGAATATCTCTTGTGATTTCTTCCGGTCCTAACTTTGTATCACGGGCTTCGATTTCATATTCTTCAATATGGATAGAAGTGTATACATCATCACGCACCAGACGTTCACTTAATAATACAGCATCTTCGTAGTTGTAACCTTCCCATGTCATGAAACCGATTAACGGGTTCTTACCTAATGCAATTTCACCATTCTGTGTAGAAGGACCATCTGCGATAACATCGCCTTCCTTCACCTTGTCACCTTTAAATACGATTGGACGCTGGTTATAGCAGTTGCTCTGGTTACTTCTTGAGAACTTTGTCAGCTTATACTCATGTACCTTGCCGTCATCTTCTCTTACAATAATTTTATCAGATTCAGACAAAAGAACTTCACCGTCTGCTTCTGCTACAACGCAGACACCTGAGTCTCTTGCTGTCTTATTTTCAATACCTGTACCAATAACCGGTGCTTCTGTCATCAGAAGCGGTACGGCCTGACGTTGCATGTTGGAACCCATCAGCGCTCGTGTACAGTCATCGTTCTGAAGGAACGGAATCATGGATGTCGCAACAGAGAATACCATCTTTGGCGATACGTCCATTAATTCAATCTGTGTCTTGTCAAATTCAGAAGTTTCTTCTCTGTAACGGCCGGATACAGTATTCTTAACGAAATGTCCTTCTTCGTCAATTTCCGCATTCGCCTGTGCTACATGATAATCATCTTCTTCATCAGCCGTAAAGTACTGTACTTCATCGGTAACACGCGGATTCTTTGGATCGGTTCTGTCTACCAGACGGTACGGTGCCTCTACAAAACCATATTCGTTAATTCTTGCATAAGATGCAAGTGAGTTAATCAGACCGATGTTCGGGCCTTCAGGTGTTTCAATAGGACACATTCTTCCGTAATGTGTATAGTGAACATCTCGAACCTCGAAACCGGCACGATCTCTTGACAGACCACCCGGTCCTAATGCAGAAAGACGTCTTTTATGCGTAATTTCTGACAATGGGTTATTCTGATCCATGAACTGTGACAGCTGGGAACTTCCAAAGAATTCCTTAATCGCTGCCGTAACCGGTTTAATATTAATCAGGGACTGCGGAGAAATACCGCTTAAGTCCTGTGTGGACATTCTTTCCCTGACAACTCTTTCCATTCTGGAAATACCGATTCTGAACTGGTTCTGTAACAGTTCGCCGACCGCTCTGATACGTCTGTTACCAAGGTGATCAATATCATCCTTTGTACCAACGCCGTATTCAAGGTGCATATTATAATTAATAGAAGCAATAATATCTTCTACAGTAATGTGCTTTGGAATCAGATCGGCAATGTTCTTGCAGATTGCTTCTTTGATTTCTTCAAGTGATTCATTTTCAGCTAAAATCTGGCTGAGTACAGGGAAGAATACAGCTTCTGTAACACCGAGTTTTCTTGCTTCTTCCTTTGAAATATCAACCCATTTTGTAATATCAACTGCCATGTTAGACAGCACTTTTACTCTCTTTGTTGTAATTGTACCGTCACTGTTTCTTAAATCTACATTTAAGAAAACTGCCGGAACCGCTGCATCCTGAATTGCCTGTGCTGTTTCTCTGTCAAGCTTATCGCCTGCCTGTGCAATGACATTGCCCTGTGTATCCACAACATCATCTGCAAGGATATGTCCTGAAAGTCTGCTCTTGAAAGAAAGCTTCTTATTAAACTTATATCTTCCCACCTTTGCAAGGTCATATCTTCTCGGATCAAAGAACATACCTGAAATCAGCGCTTCCGCACTATCTACAGATAACGGTTCACCCGGTCTTAACTTCTTATAAAGCTCTAAAATACCTTCCTGATAGTTTGTAGAAGTATCCTTCTCCATTGTAGCAAGAAGCTTTGGTTCTTCGCCGAAAATATCAATAATTTCAGCATTTGTTCCGAAACCGAGTGCACGAATCAGCACGGTTACAGGAACCTTTTTATTTCTATCTACTTTAACATAGAACACATCGTTAGCATCTGTTTCATACTCTAACCATGCACCACGGTTTGGGATAACCTGTGAGCTGTAAAGGAAAATCTTACCGTACTTATCCTTCTGGATATCGTAATAGATACCTGGTGAACGTACCAGCTGGCTGACGATAACTCGTTCTGCTCCGTTGATAACGAATGTTCCCGTCTTTGTCATAAGTGGAAGGTCGCCCATGAAAATTTCATGTTCGCTGATATCTTCACTTTCCTTATTGTGGAGTCTTACTCTTACCTTCAGAGGTGCTGCATATGTAGCATCTCTTTCCTTACATTCTTCAATAGAATACTTGACATCATCTTCGCATAAAGCAAAGTCAACAAATTCCAGACTCAATCTGCCATTGTAGTCTGCTATTGGAGAGATATCATCAAAAACTTCTTTTAACCCTTCATCCAGGAACCACTGATAAGAGTCCTTCTGAACTTCAATAAGGTTCGGCATTTCAAGAACTTCTTTCTGTCTTGAATAGCTCATTCTCATGCTCTTGCCTGCCTTGACCGGACGCATTCTGTTTTTCTCCATTGACGTTTCACCCCTTGTGTTTATTTTTATATAAAATCTGATATTTTTAATATGCAATGCAATAAAAAAGCATAAGCATACACAATAGTGCATTGTCCATAATAGCATACGGTCACTTGTCTGTCAAGCACTATACATGATAATTCTTACCAGTTTTTCCTTTTTATTGCATTTGCGCGCATAATTATGAATATTATAACATTTTCAGAATTGAAAGTAAATTCATTTTCACGAATTACACCGCTGCCGTACAGTATTTCTATAACGTAAAAAACCGGACTCCCGCAGGAATCCGGTTCTTAATTTTATATTGATACTGTTGTGGGTAAAATTACTTAAGAGTAACCTTAGCGCCTTCAGCTTCAAGCTTCTTCTGAATTTCTTCAGCTTCTTCCTTAGAAGCGCCTTCCTTAACAACCTTAGGTGCGCCATCAACAACTTCCTTAGCTTCCTTTAAGCCAAGGCCTGTGATTTCACGAACAACCTTGATAACCTTAACCTTGTTAGCGCCAGCTTCTGTAAGTTCTACGTCGAATTCTGTCTTTTCTTCACCTGCTGCTGCGCCAGCACCTGCTGCTGCAACAACAACGCCTGCTGCTGCAGATACGCCGAATTCTTCTTCGCAAGCCTTAACTAAATCGTTTAATTCTAATACTGATAATCCCTTAATAACTTCAATGATTTCCTGTGTAGTCATTTATTTACTCTCCTTTTATATTATTGGGCTGCTGCCCGGACCGTCCATACGGTATCCGTACAGACTCTGTTCAACATTTCCATGGATACGTTTTGTATCCGGACACGGAAATTAAGCAACTTCTTCGTTCTTTTCAGCGATCTGCTTAATAACACGTGCAAAGTTTGTAATAGGTGACTGGATGCTTCCAAGGAACTTGCTGAGAAGTTCGTCTCTTGACGGAATAGAAGCAATTGTCTGAATGCCAGCTGCATCGTAGTATGTTCCTTCAACAACACCGCACTTTAATTCAAGAGCTTCAGCTGTCTTAGCGAAGTTGCTAAGGATTCTAGCCGGAGCTGTTGCATCTGTAGCGCAGATAGCAATTGCTGTAGGTCCTTCAAGCATATCTGTCATTGGCTCGAATTCTGTACCTGCGATAGCTCTCTTTACTAAAGTATTCTTATATACCTTGTAAACGACACCGGCTTCTCTTAACTGCTTACGAAGCTGTGTATCCTGCTCTACAGTTAAGCCACGGTAGTCAACTAAAACAACGCCCTGTGCGCCATTTAAGTGTCCTGAAATTTCGTCTACGATAGGTGCTTTAAGTTCTACCTTTGCCATGAATTTGTTACCTCCTGTTAGATTTGTATCCCACCAGAGGGATAAATTCTGCCCAATTCATAAAAAAGTCCTCCAAAGCACAAGACTTCAGAGGACGTAGATTCATGTCTTAATATACCGCAGACTGTCTGTCTGCCGCATTTCATAATCCTCGGTAGGCGAATAACCTTTAACCCCGGATGGGGACCTGCTGTCTTAGGCAAAATATTGCATTGCGTGATGTATCACACAAACAAATGATAGTATACTATCTTCATATATAGGTTGTCAACCGTTTTTTACAAATTAGCCAACATATTTTGCTGTGCTGACCTTAACACCAGGACCCATTGTAGAAGTAAGTACAACACTTCTTAAATACTGACCCTTTAATGTTGAAGGCTTTGCCTTAACGATTGCATCCATAATAGCCTGGAAGTTGTCCGCTAACTGGTCTTCAGTGAATGAAGCCTTACCAATTGGCACGTGAATGATATTAGTCTTATCAAGTCTGTATTCAATCTTACCAGCCTTGATATCATTAACAGCTTTTGTTACATCCATTGTAACTGTACCAGCCTTCGGGTTTGGCATTAAGCCCTTAGGACCGAGTACACGTCCCAGACGACCAACAACGCCCATCATGTCAGGTGTTGCAACAACAACATCAAAATCGAACCAGTTATCATTCTGAATCTTAGGAATCAGTTCCTCACCGCCTACGAAATCAGCGCCTGCTGCTTCAGCTTCTTCAGCCTTAGCACCCTTAGCGAAAACTAAAACCTTAACAGTCTTACCTGTTCCGTGTGGAAGAACAACTGCACCTCTGATCTGCTGATCAGCATGACGTCCATCACAACCTGTTCTGATATGAGCTTCAATTGTTTCGTCAAATTTTGCTACTGCAGACTTCTTTACAAGAGCAACTGCATCTGTAGCTTCATATAATGTTGCGCGGTCGATTAACTTAGCCGCTTCAACGTATTTCTTTCCTCTTTTCATTATCAAAAAACCTCCTAGTGGTAATATCGGAAGGGACTTGCTTTCCTCCCACATATATCAAATTAATATGAATCAATTAATCTTCTACAACGATTCCCATACTCTTTGCTGTTCCTTCTATCATAGACATAGCAGTCTCGATAGATGCAGCATTTAAGTCTGGCATCTTTAATTCAGCAATCTTCTTGATTTCTTCCTTAGAAATCTTTGCAACCTTTGTCTTGTTTGGTGTACCAGAACCTGACTTAATGTTGCAAGCCTTCTTTAAAAGAACTGCTGCCGGCGGAGTCTTTGTAATAAAGCTGAAACTTCTATCAGCATATACTGTGATAACAACCGGGATAATTAAATCTCCCTGATCTGCTGTCTTTGCATTGAACTGCTTTGTAAACTCTACAATGTTTACACCATGCTGACCAAGAGCTGGACCAACTGGTGGAGCCGGTGTAGCTTTGCCGGCAGGAATCTGTAATTTGATATAACCTGTTACTTTCTTTGCCATTTTAGGCACCTCCTAAATATTATGTGGTAATTGGCGAAAGATACGGCTGATTTAAATCTGCCGCTTCAATCTCCCACGCTTATGCCTCACTGCCTATATGCCCATAAGCAGCTGCTTAAGCTTTCTGTTACATAAGTTTTACGTCTGTAAAACCAATCTCAACCGGTGTTTCACGGCCGAACATTTCTACATTAATGGTCAGGCACTGCTTGCCGTCATTAATTGCTGTAATTTCCCCAACTGTATTCTCCCATGCTCCTGAAAGAATCATTACCTGGTCACCAACTTTACCAGCAAACTGGACAACCGGCTTTGGAGCCTCAGTTCCCGGAAGGGTAATTCCAAGTGATTTAATTTCAGCCGGAGTGAGCGGTACCGGTTTGGATCCCGGACCTACAAATCCTGTAACGCCTCGGGTGTTGCGGACAACATACCAGCTGTCATCGTTCATCACCATGTTAATGAGTACGTATCCAGGGAACATCTTCTTCTGGGCAGACTTTGTTGCACCGTTCTTTACTTCAACAACCGTTTCAAGCGGAACGATGACTTCGAGAACCTGGTCCTGAAGATTTCTGTTTTCAACTGTTTTTTCGATGTTTGCCTTTACCTTATTCTCATAACCAGAATAAGTATGGACAACATACCATTTTGCTTCGTCCATCTAATCACCTTTTCCTTACTTCACCAAGAATTCGATACCAAAGCGGGCAATCAAGTCCACTACTGAAATGATTACACCGACTACAACGGATACAATCACAACCGCAGCAGTTTCCTTTGTAAGTGACTTCTGGTCAGGCCAGACAATTTTCTTGAACTCAGCCTTTAAACCTTTGAACCAGCTTTTTTTCTGTTTTTTTGTTTTAACAGTTTCACCCATAGCTTTTACCTCACTGCTCCAAATTACTTGGTTTCCTTGTGTAATGTGTGTGATTTACAGAACTTACAGTACTTCTTTGTTTCCATTCTGTCCGGATGAGTTTTCTTATCCTTCGTAGTGTTGTAATTACGCTGTTTACACTCTGTACATGCCAATGTTATCTTAACGCGCACAACTTCCACCTCCAATTTTCGTTAAATTTTTGTAGGTGTATGAGATTCTACACCAATTGGTTCTTTTTTAGGCATAAAAAAAAGACCGCTTCCATAGCCGTTCTAGTTTATCATAGTAAACAGGCACTCGTCAATATCTTTTTTGACAAATTTTTTAATCCAAATCTTTAAATTTTCCTTAAAGAAACTGCGTGACATTCCGAATATATTAGTATATAATATTATCCAATCATTTTAGATAATTGCTTTTTTTACAAATGCCCCACATGGAAAACGGATTTTCTAACGGGACATTCAGCTTTTTTACGTAAAGCTGTCTATTATAGTTTTTGTAACTTCACAGCTTACCACTAATAACCACAATACACGAGATATAGATTATTGCAGACAAGGAGGTTCGTGACGATGATCAATTCGGTTTATAACTACTATGCCGCCCAGTACGGTCACAGAGAGTATTCTAAATATGATACCCATTCAAAGGCCCAGCTCAAAAGCACCTTTGGCAGATTACAAAAAATCAACAGTCAGACTCCTTCTTATAAGATTGATTTTTCTGACGCGGCATTAAAATATGCTATTGATTTAAAAGAAAATGCACGGGAATTAAGCCAGATTGCAGATGAGCTTTCCGATGAATCCACAGATTCCATTACATACAAACGTTCTGCAACATCCAGTTCGCCGCAGGTCATCGATGCCGAATATATCGGAGATTCTTGTGTGCAGGATTATGAACCGCTTGAAGTTACCGTTTCACAGCTTGCCTGTCCACAGACAAACACCGGCAACTTCTTACAGCCAAATTCTAAGCCGTTTGCAGCAGGTGAGTACTCATTTGATCTGCAGGTGCAGGATTTGACATATCAGTTTGAGTTCGGCGTAAACGCTACTGACACCGTAACCGATACCCAGCAAAAGATTGCACGTCTGATTAACCAGGCTGATATCGGGTTAAAAGCACAGCTTTTAACGGATGGTCTTGGCAACTCTGCTATTTCCATCACATCCGATGCAACAGGCATCAGGGGAATTTCTCCGACGATTTTCCATATCCAGTCCCAGAATTCCTCAGATGCTTCCGATTCCAATACCGAACTGGTATCTACACTGGGTCTGGACCGCGTGACACAGTATCCGGCAAATGCTGTATATTCTGTAAACGGAACAACTGCCACCTCTGTTTCAAATGAGGTGACAATTGATAATAATTATGTACTGACCTTTTTTGATACAACCGGCAAAGCGCCTGTCACCATCAGCATGAATACCGACACCGATGCAATTGCCGACAGTATCGGCGAATTAATCGGCGGCTATAACAACTTGATTTCAGTAACAGCCAATGATGCCAACGAACATTTTGAAGGAAATGAAAAGTTAAAAAAGGACTTTGCAGGCATTGCAAAATCTTACAACCACCTTTTAAATGAAAACGGGTTAAGCGTTACCGATAATGGTACGATTGCCGTTGACCGTGATGCCATTATTTCTGCCGCAGATAACGGCACATTAGGCGACATTTTTTCAGGTCTGAATGCCTTTAAACAGGCTGTTCAGAAAAAAGCGGAAGACATTTCACTCAATCCTATGGATTATGTCAACAATAAGATTATCGCCTATAAAAACCCGCTCCGCCCGACAAATGACCCCTATAATTTATCCGCCTATACCGGCATGATTTTTGACGGTTATCTGTAACCCCGTTACTATCAATTAATGCAGAGGCATAAAGAATAAATTTATTATCATTGTACGGCTTCAATCCGGTATGGTTGATACACCAAAAGGGACAGAAAAGTAAGCTTGTGTCATGTGACCTGCTGATTTTTTCTGTCCCTTTTCATCATTAATATTGTCCCGTTTCTAACATTTCCTGAATTGCTTCACCGTCCACCTGACCATTTTCAAGCTTTGGCAGATTCTGCTTTAATACAATGACTTTCTGGATTTCCCAGCGATATCCTTTCTTTTCATTGTATTTGTCAATCTTTTTCTTCATACGGTCTGCTGTCATCTCTTTATCAATCGGTACGATTACAATGGTGAGCTTGTCCCCGTCCATTGTCAGATAGCTTTCCGCAACACCGTGAATTGCCGTAATTTCCTCATTAATTACCCGGCGGCAGATTTTTTCACCGGTTGGCAGCTGCAATACACCCGGATTTCTCTTTGTAATTACCAGTCTGCCATGGCAGTTCATCCTGCCGTAATCACCGGTATGGAACATACCATCTTTTAAAACTTCTTTTGTCGTCTGTTCATCTTTGTCGTACTCTTTCATGACACAGTGCCCGCCGACTAAAATTTCTCCGTCTGCACCTAACTGTACTGCCTCATCATCATATAATTCATATGAGCCGTCCATTTCACGGTTCACCGCAATGCCACCGCTGCACTCTGCCATGCCATATATTGTATACACGTTGTAATTCCGGTCTTTTAAATTTTCAAATAACTTATAGCTGCTCGGTGCGCCGCCGATTACAATGGTACGCAGTTCCGGATTAAATGCCTTGATTCTCTTTAAATATTCAATCATCGACGGTGTACCCGGCAGAATCGTTGTCTTGTAATAATAGGTTTCAGCATCAATATGACGCAGTCCACGTCCGACACATACACACGCGCCGTTTGCCAGCGGCCACAACAGACTGTAAACCAGTCCGAAAATATGAAACAGCATAGTCTGTGCCAGCACTCTGTCATGCTCGCTGCAATAGCAGTGATGATTCATTGCATTCACCGTATACATCAGATTCTGTGTGGTCAGCACAACCGCTTTATCAGATTCTTTATCTGTTGCCGTAAATACCAATACGTTTCCTTCCGGTGTCTGCGGATTATATTCTCCCTCGACATCATCTTTTTCTGCCCCCGGTATCATGATGGCATGACTGTCTGCAAGGATGTACTGATTGGTAGAAGATAAAATGTAATCCACCCCTACTTTTTCCAGCAGGCTTTCCCGTTCCTTATGCGGCAGAAAGGAGTCCACCAGCACAACATCTTTTCCCGCCAGAATAATACCAAATAAATTGACAATCCACCGGTATGATGACGGTCCGTAAAGTGCAACCCGCTTCCCCTCAAAATGCTGCAAATGAATTGCCTTATTGGTCACATCCCGAAACAGCTTTTCATAGCTTCCTGCAAATGTATCATATAAAACGGCTGTTTTCCCGGCATATTTTTCTGCGCTTTCTTTTAACAGCCCGTAAATCGAATTCGTATCCTGCATAATCCGTCCTCCGACAATGTATTTTTATCACATACCTTTATGTGATGTTAGGGGCATAAACCCAAAACTATGAGCAAGCTCATGTGAATTTAGACTTTTTGACCCTGATATCATTTGTGTTTTATTATAACACTTATTAAAGGTTCTTGTAAATTATTCTGTCAAAAGCTTTACAAATCGTTCCGCTACTTTATTCCATGTAAATTCTTTCTGATACATTTCATACGCTTTATCCACAAGGTCTTTACGCCTGCCACGGTTTATCAACAATTCTTCTGCCATATCACATGCCTGTTGTGGATTTGCCGGTGAATACAAAACAACCGGGCAGTCCGTATCAAGGATATGCTGTCCTGTTCCGAAGACTTTTTTTCTGTAAGGGCTTTCATCAGTCAGAACCGCTGTATGATTTGCCATGCCCGCAAACACACGGTCATGGATTCCCATTTTAAAAAACGGGGACGAATCCGCTATTACGGCACTTCCCGCAATTTTATCAAATGAACGGTCAAATGCAACCGGCTGCTCCAATTGCAGATTCGGCGCAGCGGCATATGCGTACCGTTCCCACCAGTCGCCTACAATTCTTACCGGAATTTTTGCCCGGACGAGTGCCGTCACCAGCTGTTCCCGGTCATAATTGCGCAGATACATTTCCACCGGATAGTATGTATTCATCAGTAATGCAAAATCTTCTTCTGAAATTTTTCTATCCTGTTCTTCCAAAACGGCTCTTAATGCGCGCTCCACGGATAAATCCGGCTCTGCCTGAATCCGCTCAATCATTTGCAGCATTTCTTTCTGCGCCTGCATATCCTGACTGCGAATCTGCTCCAGATATATTTCCGGGCTGCGGTATGTCCCCATAAATAATACATTTTCCTGCTTCTGCTCAAATGCCTTTCCGATAACCGCTTCATTGGCACCAAGCGACATCATATGCGTACCCTGAATATGCGGATAATGCTTCCGTACATAAGCGGCGTGTTCTTCATCGACTAACAGGACATGATACCGCTGTAACGGACATTGCAGTGTTGCATGGTGATACAGCGGATTGTCTAAAATGTAGTTAAAAAACGGTGCCTGAATGGTGTCCAGATAATAGGTGTCATCATCGCACATCAGCCGCGGCAGCTTGGAATTAAAGTCAATGACCGCCGCGTATTCCTTTCCGATATAACGCTCCAGCACGGCTGCTGCCTGCGGCGAAATCTCCCCCGCTGTATCTTTTGCCGGTACTGCCTGTTCACGCATTTCTCCCGCAATGCCGTCTTCCGGGATTTCACACAATTCACATTGATACCCTGCATTTTCCAGTGCATCTGCCAGCTGCGCCGCAAAAAATCCGGCGCTGTGGTAGCATAACTGTCTGGTGGTAAAAAATAAGATTTTGTTGGTCATGGGGGCTCCTTTTTAGTGGGAAAATTTCTTTACCATGCACTCTTTTTTATAAAAACATATGCCATACTTTGTAATGCTGGTATAGCCTTCATTTTCCCAATATGCGGCATAATTTTGCTGTTCTATCTGCTCTAATGCCGCATCACACCCGGCTTCCAGTTCCTGAAACCGCTTTGCAACCTTTAATTCCAGTATGATAACCGGCCCTCTCGCCGACGGATACGCAAGCACTATATCCGGGCGTCCATTCCCGCTCTCCCTGTTAGAAATCGTTGCATACCGGTTACAGCCTTTCAGTAAGCCGCACAAAAATCCATGATAATAACTCTCGGCATAATCATAATAGCTAATTGTTTCTGCCAGCTGATTGTTTACCTGTTCTTCAAATACAGTGCAGTTTCCATTTAGCACTGCATTATATAAAACATTCAAATCTGTATTTTTAAGTTTATTTTCAAACCACTCTTTAATATTATTTCTATATATAAATCGCACTTCTTCATTCGGTATTGTCATTGTCAGATAACTCGTATCAACCTCGAAGCGCTCATCAGTTTTTTTCAAATATCCTGTAAAAAATAAGAAATTCCACAGGTTATCCTGTGTTTTATGGATATCCTCATACGTAATATCCTCATGTACCGGTTTTTCTATCGTCCCGCCTGCTATGAGTTCTTCAATTTCTTTTTTTACGTGCAAATCCGCATGATCTATTAATTCACGTACAATACTGTTCGACGAAGTATTTGACCAATACGGCTGCGGAAATGAACGGCTGCCTGAAATACCATTTTTCACATAATTAATAACACTCCATGGATTATATACTTCGGTATTGCCAAACAAATATCCATCATACCACTGCTTTACTTCCTGTAATTTTTCTTTCAATCCATAAGTTCTTAACATTTCTTTCACTTCGGATTCAGTAAAGCCATAATACTCTGAATAATTCTCATTCAGCGCAGAAATTACCTCAAGATTATTCAATCCTGTAAAAATGCTCTCCCGGCTGATTCTAAGGCACCCTGTAATTACCGCAAACTCCAGACTGTCATTCGTCTTTAATGCTGATTCAAATAGGGAACGGACAAAATCAATCATTTGATTATAAAATCCCCTGAAATATGCATTTTCAAGCGGCACATCATACTCATCAATTAATATCACTACATTCCTGCCATGGTATTTTTTCAAACATTTCGCTAAAAACTTCAATGACGTTGCATACTGTGCCTTTTCGCCTTTTCTCTCCATGATGCTGGTATAAATTGCTTTATCTGCATCAGACAGTGCCTCTCCAAGCAATACGTAACGATGTCTGTCATATTCATAAGCAATATCCTGAATCATGCACTGATATGCCATATCAAAATCCGGCTGTTTTGCTGATTTTAACGAAAGTGATATCACCGGATATTTCCCCTGCTGATTCATATAGCATTCACCAGCTTCTGCAATCTTCATTCCCTCAAAATAATGGCTATTATCAATTACATTTCCTTTGCTGTCCATTTCCAGCTCAAAAAATGTTTTTAACATACTCAATGCCAGTGTCTTGCCAAAACGGCGCGGCCGGGTGAAGCAACTCACTAATGTACCATTATCCAATAAATCCTTTATTAACAGAGTTTTATCAACATAATAATATGGTCTATCTACAATTTCTTTATAAGATTCTATCCCTATCGAAATGGCTTTTTGATTCATCGGTTCACTCTCCTGATATTGCAATACTATTGTAACTTGCGCATATTATAGCATATCTCAATTTGATTTTCTACTACTGCTCCTCCGACACCATCGCAGGTTTATGCTGCTGTACAAACCGGCAGATGAGCGGGGATGGACTGCCGTAATAAGCTGTCATATCATCTATACCGTTTATATCAAAAGCATTCTTCGTTAATAACTCAATTCCTTTATTCTTCCGGTATTCCTTTAATACCTGTACAAGCATATCTTTTTCCTGCCCTGTGCAGATATCCCACGCTGCAATATCATACGGATACAGGCAGACTGCAACTTTTAAGGATTCCGGATATTGTGTCATAACATTCAGACGTTCTTTTACTTTATTGATTGCCATCTCCGCATTTTCATAAAATTCATTTTCACCAATGCAGTATAACAGCTTTTTTTTTGGCGGTGTCTGACCACACTGACCGTTTTGAACAGGCTGTCCGGTCTGCGCACTCTCACCTGAAAATGCAGCAATAGTCATCACTTTATCAGTCCAGACCTCTTTTGTATCTTCGCCCGCAAATGCTGTCAGATGATTTACAAACAGTGCTTTCATCGCAGGCGATTCTATTAAAATCCGGTCAGCATACATTGCTCCCGGCATCATCAGACTGTATTTCAGCCCGTAAACGTCCGTGATATCATTTTCCGTAAAATCATTGACTCCCTGCGGCATCATATAAATCAGACAGTCCGTATACTGCTGAAGCTGCTTTGCATAATACGCCGTTGGAACCGTCAAATACGGATTCTCGGCATCATACGGATTCTGAATCACTATCGCCGCAAATTCATACGACTGCATCTGAACTGTATGCCACGCAATGATATTCAAATTAGCCGGGTATTCGCCCCTCTTATCATTCTTATCGTATTCGTCCTGTCCTGCCACAATCTCTCCATATAGATTTTTGGCAAACAGCGGCAGTGGAATTACGCAGACTTCTGTATTTTCCTGCTGTCTGTAATAATCATATAGCGCCTGCATTTCTTTCCAGCGTTTTGGGTTGTCCGGTAAAAATGCGACCAGTTTTTTATAGATAATTTCACTTTCAACCGTCTGCTTCATTTGAACAAATGCCTGTTTCAATGCCGCACATAACTTCTGAAAATCTTCTTTCTCCCGCTCCACAGCTAAAGATACATTATTATAAACATCAAAAATCTTCTCGCAATATTCTTCCAGTGCTGCAACACAAGCTTTCGCAGACAGATTTTCTTCACCTTTCATCTGCTCAATGAAATTGCCAAGATCAATTGCCACATTCTGGCACTGTGCCAGCATATCCAGCAGCTGTTCCATGCAATCTGTCCGCTCTGCATCCGCCGTTTTACACGGTATTTCCGCCAAAAATACATTGTGTAATTTTTCGATATTTGACAGCGCTTCAGCGGCAATGTTCTGCATAGTGTCCTGATTATCCCTTTTTCCGGCATTTTGGCGCAGCATTGCCTTATCAAATGTAAATTCCGGCAGTTTAAAGTCCGCAACCGCCTGCAGATTTTTTCGCTGTCCTTCAAAATACGGATAATCATGTCCGCTCCAGACCTTGTGGATTTTAAAATAATCATGGTATTTACCGCTTAAAATCCTGTGATAATCGGCAGGCACCGGCATTGTCGTATTTTCAAACGGAAGGCGCACAAATTTCTCATAATACTCTCTATCCTGTCCGCGGTTTCCTAATAGGCCCCACGGAAAAATCTGTGCCATGCGGTCAGATTCTTCTTTTGGCACACGCGCCATCTGTTCCTCTGCCAGACGGTACAATTCAATTCCCATATGACGGTTGTCCAGTTTTCTGTTGAAAGTTTTATGATATTTCTCTTCCAGCTGAATCAGATTGGCTTCTTTTACCGGCTGTGCAATCTCTCCCGCAATAATGCTGTCCGCAACCGCGATAATGTGTTTAACATCCTCACAGCGCTGTTTTTCCTGCTGTTCATCTTTATACAGGTAATCCAGTACAAAAATATCAATCCCGGCTATGTACGGAAAGTTATGAAACTGCTTCATATGCTCTGGCTCAAAATTGATATGGACGCTGTTGGCAACGCGCGACAAAAACAGCCAATGGTCTTCCTGATGTTCATAGTCATGAATCCGGAAATCCTTTGGCAGTTCTGTCTTTGCGGCTTCTTTAAACCGCGTGTAATCCTCTCTTTTCATGCAGATATCCATATCATCGTCCCACGGCACATAGCCGCCGTGGCGCACAGTTCCAAGAATCGTCCCCCAGTCCGCAAAATACGTGATGTCATGCTTTCTGCAAATTGTTTCAATTACATCCAACACCTGTAACTGCGCCGCCCACGCCTGTTTTACCGCTGTCGGAATAAAAAATCCGTTTCTTACCTCATCCCTGAAAAAATCCATTGAAATTTCTTTCATCTGCTCTGCCTCTTTCGCCCAATCCGTTTTTACTGTCCGCCTGAAATGTTTCAAATCCACTTTAGCCGCTTATTCCATAACCGCCATAATTTTAATATAATCTTCTGATTTATCCCGCATAATTTCAAAGCCCCGGTTTAATTCTTCCAGTGTGTAACGGTGTGAAATAAACTGCGCCGGGTCAATCTTTTTTTCTTTTAACAAATGCACGATCATATGCCAGTCATCGGTTACTTCTCCTGTAAAAGAAGAATTCCACGTTCCTGTTACCGTCAGCTGATTTCTTAAAATCTTCCAATAAACCTGCTTATCAAGCAGCATGTCCGAATACGGATTTCCTACTAAGCAGACCTTTCCGCCGGGTGCCGCATGATTTATTGCAAGCGAACAGGTTTCATTTTTACCTACACATTCAAAAAAGACGTCCGCTCCGATTCCACCGGTCTTCTTATCCAGCCATACTTCTGCATTTTCGCATTTACTGTCACAATACTGTTCTTCTTTGATACCAAGCTTTAAAATTTTTTCTTTTTGAAATGCTTTGTTGCCGATTACCAACAGATTTTTCACATTCCGTTCCAATAAAAGCATGACAATAAACATGCCAATTGTTCCCAGACCGCACACTGCAACTGTATCGCTTGATGATGCTTTCACCCGGCGCAGTGCATGGCATGCCACCGACATCGGTTCAAGCATTGCCGCTTCCTCATATGAAACATTTTCCGGCAGTTCAATGAGGTTGCGCTCCGGCACTGCAACATACTCCGCAAATCCGCCGTCCCGTCTGGAACCGAGATAACTGTAATTTCTGCACAACTCATACTGCCCTTTCTGACAGGCAATGCAGTTACGGCACGGAATTAACGGAAAAATACCCACCCGCTTATTCTGCCATTTTACATCGGCATTCTCACCGGTCTGTACCACCTGACCTGAAAATTCGTGTCCCGGAATCAGCGGCATTTGGTGTGCGCCGGTCTGATAAATCCGCGGAATGTCCGAACCGCAGATACCTGCCGCCTTCACTTGCACTAAAACCTCATTTTCCAATATCTGCGGCTTTAATACTTCTTTATATTTTATATTTCCGATATCTTCAAGCACCCATGCCTTCATTTTCAATGATTCCTCCAATTATAGCCTCTTTTGCGAAATATATTCCCTGAAACGTTCCAAATCCACCTTTGTCGTGATTTTATAATTGCCCTCATCGCCCGGTATCATCGCAATATCCATTCCTGCAAGCACCGCCGGTTCAGTCGAACCGTTGACCTGCAAAATTTTTTGCGGAAGCAGCTGTTCATTGGCTTCATAGTATTTTCCTAAAACAAACAGTTCCGGCGCCTGTCCTGCAAAAATCTCCTGTCTGTTGAGCAAAGACGACACGCATTTTCCGTCACGGCTTAAATAAACCGTATCCTTCATCGGCAGCACCGGAAGTACGCCGTCATGCCCGTCCAATGCACCAATACACGCCGTAATCAGTGCTTCTGACAGACACGGACGCGCTGCATCGTGAATCAGCACGGTATCCTGCGCCCCGGCATAAGTTAAAATATCCCGCAGTCCGTTATAAATAGAGAGCTGGCGGTTTTCGCCCGGACTTGAAAAGCCTTTAAATTTTTTGTTTACATCATAAGTTTTTAAGCAGTCTGCAATCGGTCCGCGCCATGCTTCCTGTGCTACAATCTGAATTGCATCAATCTGCGGGTGTAAGGACAAGCGTTCCACGCAATACGACAAAATCATTCTGCCACCAACTTTAATATACTGTTTTGGAATATCCGCCCCCAGCCTGCTGCCGACCCCGCCGGATAAAATCAGTGCTGTGTTCATAACCGCAAATCCCGGATATCCCGCAAAATGTCGCCGTAAGGTCTGTCTTTTCCGAACAGCAGCGTTGTTCCCAGCACAAACCCTTTCATGCCCTTTGGCGCAAATTCTAAGATACGCTCGGCACTGCATGCACCGTCCCAGTACATTTCAAAATCCATGTCCTCTTTTAACGCCAGAAGCTTTGTAATCTTTTTTCCGACATATGGCAGATACATCTGTCCGGCATTTCCGGGATTTACAGACATCACCAAGACCTTTTTTACAATACGCAGCATTTCCAATACCGTTTCTACAGACGTCCCCGGATTAATCGCAATGCCCGGCACCATGCCTGCATCAATAATCGTCTGCAAGGTCGTTGACGGGTGATACTCAGCCTCCGGGTGAATATAGACCGTATCACCTTTTCTTAAATTTTTCAAAAATAAATTAATATGGTTATTCGGGTGTTCAATCATCAAATGCACATCGAGCGGCTTGCTTGTCGCTCCCGCAATATAACGCATATCATTTAACGACATTGCAAAATTCGGAACATATCTTCCGTCCATAATATCTATATGAAACGAATCAATTCCGCCTTCCTCTAATGCCCTCACTTCCTGCTCAAGATTGCCATAATTGGCACACATCATTGAGGCTGTTAGTTCAAACTGCATATGTATTTCCTTTCTTTAACACGCACTTCTCTATTGCTCTATATATCAGATACCCTACTTTACAACAATTACCATCTATTTTCGCTCAAAATATTTTCTATAAGTATTCTATCACTTTCTGGTAATTTAACTGCATAGTCCAATATTAGTCTTTTATAAAATTTTCTATATGTCGCCCATAATTCTTTAAAATTCAAACAATTTTTTTCTAACAAATCACGTTCTTTAATTGCCACTTCTATCATGCTATAACAAAAATTGATATTTCTTTTTGCTGTCGTACTATGATTTTTTCTTAAATTCCACGAATAATATATTCCTGAATTCATAACCATTCTTTCAACATATTGTAATGTTAAAATATTAAATTCCGTATCTTCTCCACCATATCTATAATTTTCATTAAACTTTATACCATATTTGTTTATGAATTCCCTATCATACAATCCTGTCCAATCACAGCTTAATACCTCATGTACATTTTCATAATCACGAAAAATTTCTTTGCGATTATGATACGTATTGTTTCTACATATTCTTGGAATTTCATCTGTCACTATATTTTCACTATTAATTTTAACTGTTTTATATGACCACCTTACAATTTGTGCATTATTTTTTTCCATTAAATATAAATTATCTTCCAATGTCTTAGAATCCATAATATCATCATCATCACAAAAAGTAATATATTCTCCTGAAGCATGTTTTAATGCCTCATTTTTTCCAATGGAAATGCCTTTATTCTCTGCGTGATGAAGTATCTTTATTCTCTTGTCTTTTAAGGCATACTGATCACAAATAACTCCTGTATTATCACTAGAAGCATCATCAACTATTATTAATTCCCAGTCACCATATGACTGGGCTATCACACTTTCAATAGCTGCTACTATGTATCTCTCAGCATTATAAGCTGGCATTAATATACTTACCTTAGGCATTACTAAAGTCTCCTCATTCCTTACTGATTTTAGCACATATTATAAAAGGATACTGTAAATCCTGTTCTGCAAAATCTTCTTCTTTCATATCTTCAACACATAATCCATATAGATATGCAGTCACGGTTTTTACATTACCAAATTGTACCACTTTAAAACTTTCCTTGTTACAGACAACACTGCATAACTTTTCTATAGACTTAGGTGTAAAACTCCAATATTCTCCCCAGTTATCATTATCATATTCGCATAACGGTTTAATCCCAGGTACTGTAATTAACGCTGTACCTCCCGATTTTAACATTTTATATATATTTTTTATTGCACTATGTAAATCAAAAATATACTGCAATGTTTGTGTACATATTAAACAATCTACCGAATTTTCGATTACGCCTTCACCAGTTTCAAAATTGCACAATATACTATTCTTTCCCCACCCCTTAACATGACTTACTATTGACTTTTCAACATTATTTCCGCCAAATTCTTTAGTATATTGATTATTTGCAACCTCTAATACCGTTCCATGTATTACATTTGAATTACTACTCAAAAATTTTTCTATATAATAACGATCTACAGCTTTTCCTCTTTCACTTCCAAATGTTTTGCTAACTGGATTTGTAGATAACACCTGTATTTTCGCTATATCTTGATTTTTATTTTTTACAGACTCTCTAATAATTTTTTTTATATCTTCCACCGAAGATATATTCACATTTTCATATTTCGACGACGAATACAATAGTTTCCCATTTTTTGCAAATATTCTTTCCCCATTAGAAAATGCTTCTTTTTCAATTCCTGCCTGCAACGGTTCTATCATAGCTCCAAATTTTATTCTATGTTCACTAATTCCCAAACTTTTTAACTGAAGCCACATTGATATAAAATCAGCCGCGACACAATATATATCATATTGTGGAAGTTCTCGAAGCTTTGATGGATTATAAACAGGAATATGTAAAAAATTGTCTTCTTCCTGACTCTCAACTGCATTATCTACAAATCCACAAATTTCATATTTTGTTTTAAATGTTACATATTTTTCTTTAAAATATTGTCCTCTTCCAAATATAAATATCTTCTGCATTTCACACCCTAATCTTCTACAGCAAAATCTTCCAGTTGTTTCTGCAATCCGCATACCGACCATTTCATATCACATTCAATGCAATGTTTACATAAAGGGACTTCCTGCTTCATATCATCTAATAATTCTTTACCATCGTTATAATCACTAATTCGATAAATTCCATCCGTAGGTAACTTCTGATTAAAATAATTATTAAATTTACTAATGTACATCAAAGTTGGGCATCTTGCAATAAGTCCATCATTAATTGTTATGCAACCGTTTGAAATACATTTCTTAGGATATTTACTATTTTCACTTATTGATATTGGCTTATTAAACAATTGTTTTCCATCATATTCTGCAATTCTATATCTTATGCCATATTGATTCAAACAACTTGTAATCTTGTCAATCATTTGATGTGTTGGATAATACTCTGATATTGACACTCCAATATTGTAATCATGAATTGCCTGCAAAACATCTTTATCAAGCCTTGGTATAAGTAAACCATTTGTGTATATTTGAATAAATGTCTTCGGAAGCTCTCTTCTCAACTCTACAATATACTCTTTCAATTGTGGATTTAATAATGGTTCGCCACCCAAAACATCTATTCGCAATATATCTGAAAATATTTTTTTCAACTGTTTTATGTCTGCCATTTTATTTTCCAACACTGCTCCCACATCATCAAACAATGGTGAAAAATGCGTACATCCTCGACAATTTAAATTGCATTTGTCCGAAATATGTAATTCAATATGTGGCATAATAACATCTCCCCAGCCACTCAAATTAAGACACTCCTTTTGAAGAAATCCTAAATTATCATTATTTGCATCATTTTGAATTGTATCATAGAACCAATAAATATTAGATACTCCTGCCAATCTTAATTTTTGATATATTTCCAATATACTATTCGTATTGAGCACAGAAATAACCACATTACTATCTTTCTCCACATCTTCTAATAAAATAATTGGATATCCCTCATATTCTCCGGTCTTATATGAATCAATAAAGCCTGTAATTTCTTCTTTGTATTTTTCCATTTTTGCAATAATATGCAATGCTATGTTTCCTGCTCCATATATATACGTTTTCATAAACTTCTCCTTATTCATAACTCATTATAATTTTTTCAAACGATACAACATTTATATCTGTCTTATTCCTTAATTCTTTTGCAATTTCCTCGTAATAAGACATTGCCGTTACTATAATAACATCTACTTTTTTTAAATTTCCCATATCATGATACACACAGGTATTTTCCCCTTGCACAGTTGGATTTTTATCAATAATATATTGAACATCACAGTTATTTTTTTTCAGTTCCTCATACAACAATTTTCCAATTGGGCCATATCCGTAAACAGCTACTGTACGCCATTCATTTTGTCGCAAATAATCCACTGTACTTTTCCCCGAATTTCGAATACTCATCCATTTTAAAAGTACTCTCGTAAATTGTTTGTATTTTGAAAGTTCAAATTCTATTCCAACTGATATTTGTTTCTCATCCTCTATTTTAACCTCTGTATAAACCTCTAAAAATTTATCCGGCTGTTCATTCTGGTACCCTCTATATTGCGCCAATAATTTCACCTGCTGCATATATGGATGAACTTTCATTTGTGAACTATGACACGCAACAAGTTTTTGTTTTTTTTCTATAGTCATACTAATATCCAAGTAACTTGTAACATTTGGTAGCGGAGTATGTACTTCATATTGAAATACTCTTATATTTTTTATTTTCTGTCTTTTTATTTCATTTAGTGCATATACATAGGCTGCTGTATGATCACTATGATTATCATTTGGATTCGGTAAAAAAACAAATGTATATTGTAAAAAATCTATTTTTTCAAAACACTTCTCATTTAAAATAAGCTTTCCATCTTCAATACCACACATTTTATATTGATGTGGTTCTGCTTTTTTCATTGCCTGACAAAATTCTTTTTTCCGAATCTCACACATCTTATCTGGTGGAATTTCAGTATTACCATATCGCCCATCTGTCATTACAATAACATCACATCGATCTGAATACAAGGAAAGCAGTCCGCCTGTTCCAATACTCTCATCATCCGGATGTGGTGCAACAATTAATATTTTATCTGTATTTTTAATTACCAATGGGTATGTCCTCATCATAATCCCCTCTCCGTATAATCAAACAATTTCAGCAAATTATGCTATACATTTGTTATATTCAATATCCCATTTTCTCTTAGTATCTGCGTAATAGCTCCCTGATGTTTTTTATGCGCCGTTATCACAAACGGAATATTAAAATCATCTATCAATTTCTTATCAAATTCATATACATGAAATCCATATATATTATCAGGATTATTTTCCTTTGATGTTACAAATATTTTAACTATTTCTATTCCCATTTGATGACAATACTTAATGGCTGAAAATGTCTCATATCCAGCCCCATATAGATACATCTTTTTTTTCTGCTGTATTATTGATAATATTCCATCCTCAATTTGTAATTTTTTTTCTAAATAATCTCCTCGTATTAATGAAAGCAATACGACATCTTCCTGTTTCAAAAAACCTTTTTCTACATACTGGTTTTCATTAATGCATAGATTCGTTATTCCTCCGATATTTTTTTTGATATACCAGTCTAAAAAATGGGCTATCTCCTTATTCTCTGTATTGACCTTTAAATTTTTAATCATAAATATAATTTGTTTTATTTGTCCAATTGCTGATTCCTGCAACGCATTTTTCCCTTTACTTGTTGACGTAGCATTTATCATATAATAATACCCTGCAAAATTACTATATATTACCCTCTCTGCTTTTAAAAGGCCCTCAAGAATAAACAACCCTCCCTCTCCAATTTTAGCATTTTTAAATCGTATATTGTTTTCCAATAGAAATTTTCTTTGCCACATTGCGTTACAAGCATATAAAAAATTCTCATTATTATCCACAAATCTGTTTAATAAATCCAATCCACTATATATGCCTTGATATTCATGTATAATACCAGCTTCAGTACTTAAACAATCACTGCAAATTTTAAATCTGATAAAACACCCCTGTGCCTGTACATTTTCCATTGCCTCATAATATATTTCCAGCGCATTTGCATCTAAATAATCATCTGCATCCAGAAACATAATATATTTTCCCCTTGCATATGTAATCCCTATATTTCGCGAATATGCTGCTCCTTGATTTTTTGCATTTGCAAATACATTTACATTACTATTATTTTTTTGAATTTTTTGCAATAGTTCTATTGATCCGTCTGTAGAGCCATCCTCCACACATACTATTTCAAGTTCTTTAAATGTACTATTTAATACACTTTCAATACACCTATTTAAAAAATTTTTTTTATTATACACTGGTATTATTACAGATATTTTAACCACTCATTTCACCTTCCCAACGGCAACACAATTCGAAACGTTTTCTAACATCTTCTCTATCCATTTGCCATTCATGCGTAAACACAGAAATCATACTATTTGATATATTTTTATAGTTCTCTATTTCAGAAATAATATCTACATTTATTTCCAATCTGGTACAGGAACGAACAAACATTAAATCTTCATTTTCATCATAATAATAGCCCTTTTTCTTCAATTGTTCCATTTGAATCGCATTGAGATAATAACTTTTACGATTATCATCAGCTGTAAACAATACTTTAACACCTTTTTCTCGAAGATATCTGCAATTTAACAAGTTACACTCAAAGGAATGTATTCTAAGTGCATCCACATCACTTCTTTGTCCTGTTATTCGTTTTATCTGTTTTTGAAACATATCAAACTGCCTTTGAAAATCATTTAAATTATCTCCATTATAAATTATATTTTCATCATAACAATGAAAACCGAATTTTAACCAATCCTGATTATTTTTAAATTCTTCAATATATTTTTCACATACTTTTTCCAATGAAAAATTGCCATCCCGATATGTACAAAACAAATAAACCTGCGTTCCGTATAATTCATGCATTTTATTTAAAAAAGCTAATGTTCTAGTTTCAAAAATACTATTCACCGAACCTTTAGCTAATACTTTAAAAATCCCCTTCACATCATCCAATGAAATATGCAATCTGCCCATCATGTGCTTTCCTTTACTATCCCAACCTATAAGAATAAAATTCCCGTAAATCATCTGTAAGCCAGTGCCTTCCATTTTTATCAACCCGGTCTAACATCTGTGCATATGTCGGTGTAGTCAACTCCGGTATTGTTCCCAACGTCAATAATGCATGGCAATTATAACAATGCGCTGTAGGACAATTACATCCAATTTCCACAAATGGAATTTTTTCTTTCGGATTTTTGTATAAATTATAAAAATCCATACTTTTCGGATTAGGCGTTCCATCACATATTCTGCAATTTCCGGTAGCAAGTTCCAATGAAAAACTCAACTTTCCTGCAAAACAATATTCTCTATGTGGATTCAGAAATTCCTTTATTTTATAATCAAACTTTGCTGAATCAAATTGTCCCCATACTTTTTGATACTCCTCTTTCGTCATGTTCGATAGTATCTTTAACTCCGTACTTGTAGTATCTCTTGCAACTGAAATATGTGGCATTGCACCATTCATTTCTTTATCAAAAATCACTTTGATTTGATCAATATATGGAATCAACTCATCACATGGTGTAATATCTATTGAAAACGAAATGTCAGCATTTTGTATTTTATGTACATTTTCGAAAAACACTTTAAACTGCTCAGTTCTCTTTAATTCAAAATAATGAAATGAAAATTTTATATATAAAAACCTTCTTAGTTCTTTGGGAAATTCCAATATTTTTTCGAATGATGCTGTTATCGTTCCATTTGTAACAATTGAAACATTATGTCCATTTTCCAATAACATTTTTATCACCGGTAATATATCCGGTGCCAATAGAGTTTCTCCACCTGCACACAAATTAAAAATACACATTCCTCCAAGCCGTTCTTTAGATGTTGCTTTTTTCATAATTTCCATTGGATATATACAATGAAACATCTCATTGTTAAAAACCTTTTTTTGTCCAATATAGCAATAGTTACACCTAAAATTACAAGCCTGTGTTGGCACATAACAATTAACAAACCGTTTTGGTCTTAATTTATCCATAGCCTATATTCCTCTAATAATCTTTTCTAATTTTTTTCCGTACTCACTAAATTGTATATTATTACAAATTTCTGATGCAACATCTAACGCCTTCACTTTGCTTTCAAATTCAGCTATTTCATCACATAATTGAACATATGACATTTTTTCTATCCATTTATATACATTTTTAACCTTATCAGAAAGATTATTAAATGCAATACACGGTGTTCCAGTAATGGTTGCCGCCAGCATACAATGTAATGTATCCGTTACAACTAATCCAGAATTTTGAATTTGTTCCAGTTTATCATAAACCTGCTTTTTTCTTTCATCAATTCCTAAAAACTTTCCAGAATGCATCGATGTTTTTTCCACTTCCCAGCCTTGCGAAACAAGTTTTTGTTCAATTTCCCTCTGTTCTATATCTGTCAAAACTTTCTCTTTGTCATTTCTTAAACATAGTAATGCGTTTCCTTTTCTCTCTTTTTTCACACTATCAATATGATACAATAATGCTATATCTGGCAATAACTCTACCCGAATATGCGGTTTTAATATTTGAGAAAATGTCTCATATGATTTTTCCTCCCTCGCACAAACAATAAGGTTTTGATGTCTATTATAAATTTGCTTTGTTACTTGTAATTCTTTTTCCCCTCTTTTATTTTTCTCAAAGTAAATCGTTTGTGGCAAAATAATCACTTTATTATCAGGGTACTCTTTTAAAATATTCCGAACATTCTCCTCCCCATTATATAGCCACAAAGAGCCTAAAAAACCACCGCCTGTAATTAATATTATATCATTCACGGTAATATTTTTTTTTATTTTCAAATGATACCAGCTATATTCAATATCTGTTATCTCATATATTTTATAATCTTGAAAATATCTTTTTAAAAAATCTAATTCTGCAAGTGTAATTAAATGATCTCCAATATTATCATGTTCCGGCGTATTAAACAGTAAAATCTTCTTTTCATTTAGACTCATTGATTGAAGATGCTTTGGCATATTCTCCTCGCTGGTCCATTTGTCAATTTCCTGTATCAACACTTTGTATTGAATATGCATATCATCAAGTTGCTTTTTAACTGTTTCTATTACGTAAGGATCTCCTATCGTAATCAAAACCTCTGCATCTTTTTGTCCGCTCAGGGCTTCTGGTGCAATACATGTCAGATTTGTATATGTGTCTTCTCTCCCCCATTTGCTTTTATCATTATCTATACCATAATCAGGATTAAAATTTTTCTTTATTATTTTCCAATGATTAATTAAAGCAATTCCCATACCAAATACAAATCTTGCCATTACATCAATTCTCCTAATCCATTTTTAACAACACTATATTTTTCTCTGGTTTCTTTTCTTAACTTTTCTCCACCCTCAATCCAGCTCCCACTAAAATAATGAATCGAATATGTATTTTCATTTTCAATGTTATCCCCATTAATATAATTATAAGGTGAAAAAAACTCTGAAGCATAGACATTTATTCCATTAAGCTTCTGATTTATATCTTCTATTTTTAACCCAAGTTCCATTAGGGGTGCTGTTTCGTAATACCCACTTGCTTCTGCATTATAGCATCCATTTCCTAATGCAAACGGTTCATCTTTACGAAATCCCAAGATTTTTTTCACAACAGCACTATGCGGAATACTTCCCGACCCCCCACCAAAATTAACATGTCCGCCTCTCTCTCTGCCACAAAATGCCTGCTGATACCTCAGATCATCCAGTTTTTTTAGTATCTTTACATCTGTATCAAAATAAAATCCTCCTATTTCATATAAAACGTCCAAGCGTACAATATCAGGAATATACCCCCATTTCTGTAACGCATATGCTTCTTTTGTATACCTGTACTTGTTCACATTATAATTGGATTCATTCCAGCAAATAATATCATACCCTGGACATTGCTCTTTCCATGTTGCGACACATTTTTGTAGTTTTATTGGCATTTTTCTCCCTGAAAACCAGCAATAATGAATAATTTTAGGAATCAATGGTGCTTGAAAATCTTTATATACAAAATTTAAGCTCTTATCATACTCCCTGTTTAATTGAATAATGGCTGCAATAAAACACACTCTATCTGCGCATTCCTTTATCTGGTCAAGCTGATTCATTACAGAATAAAAATCTCCATTTGTTATTACAATGCAATAATCCTCTTCGCAGTGTTCTATAATATCTATGCTACAAACTCTCACAACTTTTTTATTAAATTGAATAACCTGTCCTTGTTTTGCAGGATTATTATCAATTACACAAAGAACATTTTCCGAAATTTCATATTGATTTAATACATAAGGAATAAATGTTTTGCATACAGCTCCTGAACCAAATAATATTATTTTTTTACTATTTTCCTTTACGTATTGTGCAAATTGTTTAATTGATGCATTTACATATTTCATCTTTTTATTCCTAATTATAATTTTTATTATTATCTATGTTCAATTTTATCTACAATACATTCACTATTATCTTAAAATTTTTTCCATCATATATTGTAATCCTCCTTTTTTTTCATATATTACTTGATTTGCTTTATAAGCGTTAAACTGCTCCTCTATATCTATCTCCGATTTTATCCATCGAACTTTTCCACTTATCTTTGATATTTCTAAAATATAATTACTTGTACGACAGGCAAAATAATACGCTGTATCACTTTCACAATATCCTGCATATTTAGTCCATGTTTTCTTTTTGCTATCATATTTAAAATCCACCGGATAATTACCAATACAATGCACCTCATAAGTCTGTTTATCCAAATATACAATATCTTCTTCTAAAGATGGCAATACAACAATATTCTTGTCTGTCACACAGATTCTTGAAACTGCTGTATTTCTTTCATAATATAATTTTGCTGTATTTATGCACTTTTTTTGTTTTTTCTCAACATCCCACACTACTATTAAAGCATTATCAAAAAGGATATATATTTTTGTTTTATTACATACTGCATGTACAACTTTTTCATGCCCTGCTGCTATATCCGGACTATTATGTACTTTCCACCTGCTGCTTTCTATGTCAAATTCTAACACTGCACTTCCATCATCAGAAAATAAATAGCAGCTTTGATTATAACGACATCCGGTAATAAGATTTTTATCTTTAACTGGCGTCTCTATTGTTTGAACATCTTCTGTTTTTGTATTATAAATAACGACAGTACCAAAACGGTTGAATATATATATACAATCGTTATATGCCTCTAATAATGCAAAATTACCATCCTTCTTTTCCCCACAGTTAATTTCTATATATTTTACATATCCTGTATCCAATTGATACCTACACATATATTTTCCATCAGCTTCTACTGCATATAAACATTCTCCCAATTCTGTCTGTAAATCAAATCGACTTCCACGAAACTGTTTTACATCCTCAACCGGTAATATTCTAAATTTCTCATTTTTTAAGTCCAAACTCATTGGAAGAACATTATTGGCATCAAAAAGATATAATTTTTCATTCTTATATGCACAATCTCTAAAAATAACCGTATTGTTTTCAAATCTTTCCATTTTATCCCCTGTCCATACTCCAGTATTTCTGCTTTAAAAACTCTTTAATTCTCCATCCATTTTTACCATCAAAATTTTTTACACATTTTGCAGCATTTGTCCTGCGTAATTCATACTTTGGATCTTCTTCATCTAAAACATGTACTATAAATTCATCTATTTCCTCATCTGTTGCAGCTGAATAAGTACACTCCGCTATTTCTTTATGATATGGCATACTATCTTTTGTACGATACAAAAGAAGCATTGGTTTTAATAACGGCAATGCTGAACATGTAATACCACAATACGCATCTGTAATAATAGCATCTGCCATTGAATAAGCCGCATCATATGTAAACGTATCATCAAATACCACATTTTCACTTTTCATACAATACTGCTTTAATTCTTCCAAATCTTCCTCACACCACAATCCTGCGTCTTGAAGTTCATGAATAAGCGTTTTATGTGGTCTGAATATTAATCCTATTTCTTTATGATTTGCTGCATATTCAAAAAGATGTTTTCCATATAAATCCAGTGTAACATCTTCTGTTATCATGCCGTCATGTACACCATGATCCGTCGTCCATAAAATTATCTTTTTATCCTGTAACTTTTTCCACCCGTCCGGCATCTGCTTCTTCTGTACATTTTCATATATCCCGTCAAATTTAGGATTTCCCATTTCAACAATTCTGTCAGAGCCATATCCTGCATTTACGATATCATGGTACAGTAATGAATCAAAAAGATAATAATCAGGATAAAATCTTCCAAATCCATGTCGTTGTGTTATAAAAAAATCTGTCCAGTTATGTGCATACCGCACCAGCTGCATTGATGCAACTACAATTAATTTACAATATCTACGACAATTCTGTATATCAGAAAATATATCATATGGGTGACTAATTACCAAGATATCAGGTTTATCGTCTTTGACATTATATTTATCAATACTTATGTAATCAAATGTATATGATGCCATTTCATTCATCATTTCTTCTGACATATTTCCCTCGCTCATTATAACAAGCAGGTCAATCTGTGCATCATCTTCGCACGCCTGACAAACTGTCCTAATTGCATTCCACGTTGAACGTGAAAAATTTAATATTCTTATTTTAATAGCACTGTTCCGTTCTTTTACAATATCATTTTTATTTCCCAATAACGACTGAATCCGAAATGAGGAAAAATCCGGAAATGCACTTTTTTGTATATACTTCTCGCAATCTAATATATTAATAATTTTATCTTGTTCTATAAATGTTTTTAACTGTGCATACATTTTAGTATTTAATTCTCTATTTTCTACTGTCAAAATAACATAACTGTTTTCATCATATTCCTTCTTTAATTCTGCCAGACTGACAATATCGGTATCCCATTCACATAGAGCATTATCTACTATATGTACTGGTTCTATACTAAATTTATTTTTCAATACCTCATGTATAGTTTTGCCATTAACACCATATGGATATAATATAAACTTTGTAACACTTTTATCTATAAGCGCTTTAATATATCTTTCTATTGCCTGAGTATTAATCATAACGCATTTCCACCTTATACTATTTTTTAGCAACCACTCGTATAATAAAAGGATTTGCTCCTTCAAATGGTGCAAAATTCCTCTCTTCTGCCTCATATTCAATTGTAAATCCAGCTGCAATTAATTTATCTAATAAATTCTCTTTTCTTAGAAATCTTCTAAAATGTCCTTCATAACAGTACGAATCTTTGCCTACACACTCACCCAAGCCAAATATCTCATCATTTACACTTCTTGTTTCTATAAAAAAACGACCTCCTGCTTTTAATACCTTATAAACATTTTGAATTACTTCTGTTTCCTGTGCTTCATTAATTGCATGTAATGAAAAACGACTGTAACAATAATCATACTGACCTGCAAAAATGGTGGTAGAACATACAAAATCATCACAAATAAAATAAATATTATCTTCCATATTCTGACTTTTCAATATTTCTATTGCCTGATTCGATGCATCTACTGCTGTAACATTCATGCCAATATTTTTGTAAAAATATAAGCTGTCCCTTCCATTTCCACACCCTAAATCAAGGAGTGTTCTTCCCTTAACAATCTGATTTCCAACCCATTGTGCAAATGGTGATGATTCCGTTGGAGCCTTTTTCTCATTATAATACTGATTCCAATAAACTGTATCTCTGTCAAAATCGGACTTATACCGTGGTTGAAAATTCATAATTTCTTTTACAACATCTACTACTGTACGACTGCCATCATTAATCACTGTAATATCCGGAGATTTTGGAAACTCCACTTGTAAATCCATACCACTTACATTTTTCACTTTTCCAGTATCCAGACCAGAATATAACCCTTTTTGATTTCTTTCCTTTAGTACCTCTACCGGTACATCTAAAAATACTTCAACATATCTTTTATTATTTTCTCTGTTCCACTGCCGCACATCATCATACATTGCTACTGTACAACAAATCACATATATATTCTGATCTGTAAGCATTTTGCAAATTTTAGCATATTTCATTGCTCTTTTTCTTCTCTGCTCATCAGAATATCCTACATTATCGTCAACAATTTCTTTTAATATATCCCCATCCAGAAGGACAACATTATCATGCATCTTTTTCATTTCATAATAAAGTCTGTTTCCTACTGTCGTCTTTCCCGCACCTGATAATCCTGTTATCCAGTACAATATTCCTTCTTGCATCCTATCCCTCCAGCGATTTTCTAGTCGTCATTGTAATATCTCGTCCAGCAAATCATCAAATACAACCATCGGTATCCCTTTTTCTTTCATTCCATGTAATATAATTTGACTATCAATTATTGTTGTATTAACAATTAAATCAACCGGTTCAATTTCGTCCAATGGTCTATAGATTTTAATTTTTGCTTTTATATTTCCTGCATTTTGATCAATCCCATATAACGCTTTTACACTGCTATCCGCCAATTCATCTGCCAATGTCTGCCCCATATAACTCATGCCATATATCGCAATTGTATGACAACCTTTCTGACCTAAATATTGCGCTATCTGTCTGCCTGACTGTTTTACCCTCAGCCACTTTATAGCCGTCTGATACAACTTATAATTCTTATCTGCCAAACCAATCACATCATTATAGGATTCATAGATGTCTTTTTGAAAAATACCCATCTGATATTTTTGATCTAATTCCATCAGCTTTTGTCTTACCTGACTACTAACCGGATGCGTACTTACATAATAAGCAATTACTTGCCCAGCTTTTTCCTGCATAAGCTGGCAGTTAACATATTCCTGTTTTTCTATATGCCTTTGTGGGTGAAATTCCTGTATACTGTGTGTTGAAAATGTTTCATATACTTTTTGCCATTCTTGAAGCCATCTCTCCCTGCTCCATTGTTCTGTATTCGTAATATTTAAATATTTTTCACTATTGCCATTTAATACATCTATTGATTTATCAATCAGTTCTTCAATTGAATTTGCTGTTCTAATATCTTTAGGATTGATATTTCGTCCAATAATATTAATATCTAGATAAGGCACACCAAAAGACTCCGCTATGCTTCTTCCCTCTGCAGTCATCGGAAATGAGGAGATATATAAATCAGCTACACTTATCAAAAATTGTGCTTTCTCCCGTGGCAATACACCTAATGCTTTTGCTTTTCCATTTGTAGATTGCTCCAATTCTATCCATTTATTTTTCTTTTTATCTGCTCCAATAATCAAAAAAAAACTTTCCACATTGCTCATATCAAGTAATTTTTCTACATACTTATCAAACTCATATCCAATAATACTCTCATATTTAAAATCAGCCCCCATAGATACAATTAATTTAGCATTTTGCTTTATACCATATTTTTTATTAATTTCTTCACGAGCAATATCTTTATTAACTGTATTTTGAGGTTGTTCAAAATTACCCATACCAGGAAATTGCATATATACACTTTTATCTTTTTTTACTCCCCTGTATCGAATGCTTTTATCCACATCAAATTGTCCCAAATTCAATATCACATCAGAAATTTGAAAACCATATGAAAACCTAAAATCTGCATGATTATAAAAATATATTGGTATTTCCCAATGAGGATTACTATACGCAAGTACAGGAATAATATCATGCATATGTGTGAATAATATTATTCTTTCAAAATTTTGTGATAACTGCGCTAATTGTTGTGCTTTTTCCAAATAACCGCCTTTAAGACATACAATTTGCCCGCCCGACTCATCAACAGCATCATTGATAAAATCTGGTACATCTAAAAAACTCGAATCTGTAAACACAATTGAATATTGCTTTGCTTTATCCCATTTTATCCAGTTATGTACTAAAACCGTATGACCACCAATATAATACGCTCTGCTCATAACAATAAGTATTTTATTTTTTTCAACTTTGCCTTGTTTTGTATGTATAACATGATTACCTATTTCACTAATGCATTGTTCCAAACTATCACTTGAATAGACCCCTGTTACATACTCTGAATACATATGACCAATTAGAGAAATTAACTCCAGTTTCTGAGCAGTCTGTTTTTGGTATGGTATTAATCGTTCCACTTCCTGGATACATTCGTAATTTTTATTAATTCGTACTTTTACTTGTTGTAATGTTATGGTTCTCATCTTCATACTGTTTGTTCTCTCACTATCATTTTTCATTAAACTACTCTCTTCACATACAATTTAACTTTGTTTTTGTAAAATAAATTATTATATATGTTTTATTGTGCTACTATAACAACTTAAAATATTATTTACCCAAATTTCATTTCACATATATTAATGGCTTCTTAATTATAAAACCGCTATTAAAACTAGTCGTATAAGCACCGGCATTTTTAAATCTAATCTTATCGCCCCTTTTAAGCTGTTTTTCCTTTTTTAAAACTCCAAACACATCTTTTTCCATACATGTGCAACCACATATCTTTTGTCTATCCTTTGTTTTTTTCTCTTTAGTGATAATATTCATATTAGAATCTCTTTTTACCATAAATGGATTAATATGTAGCAATGTTCCATCCATTGTAACTATACATTCATTTTCTATATTTCTTACATTTTGTACCGTAGATAAATAATCTATTGCCGTTGCAACAACTGAAGCCCCTGGCTCAAGTATTAATGTCACTGTATCCGGTGAAAAATATTTTCTTAATTCACTTGATATGACCATTGCATATTCTTCCATCTTTGGCTTTCCAGCTAATTCCTGTCCTCCAAAAAATCCACCTCCAATATCAACATACTTTATATCTAATTCATACTTTTTAGCAATCTCAGCAGCCTTTGATGACAACGCTTTAAATACCGCTAAGCTCCTGGTTTTTGTACTTGTATGCATATGCAACCCCTGTACATTAATTCCTGCAGCTTTCAATAATTCTATTGCTCTCTTTATATCACCATTTTCATAATTAATTCCAAATCTTGAAATTTCCTCTCCAGCGTTTTTTTGTCCGGGACAATTGATATCCAAATTAAAATTCACTCTAAGTCCTACATTTATCAACTTAACAGGATTTTTTTTCCACAATTCACAAATATTATAAACTTCCTGCAAATTATCTAAATTTATTAATGCATTTTCTTTAAATGCCAGTTCTAACATTTTCCCTTTTACAGGTCCATTACAAATAATATTACAGGCTTTATACCCCTTTTTTTTCACTAACTTATATTCGTCATACGAAACTACTTCTGCAAACCATTTTCTCTCTTTTAAAATATTAATTATGGTATCACAATTATTTGTTTTTATAGAATACCCAAGAATTAAATTATCTCCCCAATAATTAAGAAATGGGCTTTCTATCGCTTTGCAATTATTTAGTAATTGCTCTTTATTAATTATATAACAAGGTGTGCTATACACTTCCATTATTTACTCCTAAATATTTAGTTAAATTTACGAACTGAATATCCTTATGGATTATATCTCCATATTTTTTTATTTCTAATTCATTGGTTATTTGCTCATCATTACACCATTTTACAATTGCTTTTGGCAAATCGACACCTGCCAAGTAACTAAAAGGGTATCCGCCCCCTATTCTTGCATTCATTTCTAGTAAATATACTTTACTCCCCACCAAAAACAAGTCAACATCTAAATTAGCAATATGCTTTAATAGTTTGCTTATTTTTTTTGATACAGCTTCAATATCTTTATTATTAACAACCTGTGAGCAATCTGTTTCACCTGATCTCAAGGAAAACTTTTTCTTAATAACTATATTACTCAAATTTCCTTTTAAATCATTTATAATATCAACGCCATATTCTTGTCCATTCATTGTTTCTTGAACAATAACACTTTTATCTAAGTCTACTTGAGATTCATACTTTAAATATGTATTTAACAAGTCATTTTTACACTTTTTATATAAAACATACAATTCATCTTCATTTTCTGCTGAATATATCTGAATTGATCCCATTCCCCATCGTGGCTTGATAATAAGTGGAAATTGCACTTCTTTATTACATAACGCTTCTCTCACATCAGCTAAACTAATATATGATTTAGGAGTGAAAATATTATTTTTTTTACATAGCTCATATGTTTTCCATTTATCATTACATATTTTTACAACTTCACTATCAGATACAATAACCTTAGTCCCTATTTTTTCAAATTCTGCTTTATTTTCAGCCAATACAAGCAAATCTATATCAAACAAAGATAATAAAATTCTAATTCTATGCTTTTTACAAAAATCCAATAAAAATGGAATGTACTCGTCTGAATATATCAATGGTGTAACTATATATTCATCTGCATATGCAAAAGCCGGTGATAATTCTGAACTATTGCCAACGTAAACTTTCCCGCTGTTTCCTACCACTTTTTTAAAGTATTCAACAATATATCCTCTTCTACCTGCGGATGTTATTAATATATTCATAAATCACTCCTGCTTTCATTTTTACATAAAATATTTGAATAGTCTTTAAATTTTTAAGTATCTGCTTTATCTTTTAACAATAAAATTGCCTCTAATATGATTTTATTTTCCAACTTAAAAACTTCTCCCCCCATCTGCCATGGAGTTTTATCGTAATCCACCTTTATTTTCTTTTGTAAAATAATTTCTCCACTATCAACTTTGGAGGTAACATAATGTACTGTACAGCCCGTATATTCTTCCTTATTTTTCATAACTGCTTCATGTACCTTTACTCCATACATGCCCATACCTCCATATAACGGCAATAATGATGGATGCATATTTATAATTGGGCATTTGCATTTATCTAAAAAAGTTTCTGGCAATATTGTTAACCATCCTAATAACACAACTAGATTCGTATCTTTAGGAATATATGATATAAGATCATTAATAATACTTTCCTTTTCAACAATTTCATATTTTATATTATTTTTTTTAGCTTTTTCTATTGCTCCACATTCTCTGTCGACAATCAACTTCGACACATTATAATCTAATTTTCGCTGATTATTCGCCACGACATCAAAATTACCACCTCCAGAAGATGATAGTACCACAATATTATACATATATTTCCCTTTCTCATTATTGTCTGTATTTATATATAATATTTTTATATATTATTATAAGTCAGATATAATATTCTACCGTTAACGAACCAATATACCTTTTTAATAGTATAAACTCATTCCTACTTGTAGCTAAATTTTTTTATTTGGGAGCATTAATCTATGTCATTCTAAATTCAATAATTAGCATTATAAGCCAGTTTACATATTTTTTACAATTTTAGATTTTTCATGACTCCTATTTTTGATATATGATTCAAGATACCAATTTTATAATTCTTTTTAACTTGGTTGTTTCCAAATTATCATACAACGGCAAAACTAGTACTTTCTCTGATAATCCCCTTGAAATTTTCAAATTAAGATTCTTATATTTATTCCTAAAGCACGCCTGGTCCGCCGTAATCGGATAAAAGTACTTCCGGCAATACACATTATTTGCTTTCAGATAATCATAAAGCTCATCTCTGCTTTTTCCATATTCCGGCTCAATCAATATTGGAAAATATGCATAATTATTGGTTGCCTCAGGATTTCTATCAAAAAATCTTATTCCTGCAACGTCTTTTAATAACTCTATATAATAATCATATCTTTCTTTTCTTGCTTCAATCGCTACGTCAATGTGTTTCAGATTACACAGTCCCATTACTGCTGAGAATTCATTCATTTTGGCATTGGCTCCTACTGAAACGACAAGTTCTTCACCACGGATTCCAAAATTTTTGAGATTATACAGCTTATCGTACATTTTAGCATCTGAAAATGCCACTGCCCCACCTTCGATGGTATTAAATACTTTGGTTGCATGAAAACTGAATATTGCAGCATCGCCGTAATTCCCAATTCCTTTGCCTTTATATTTTACGCCAAATGCGTGCGCCGCATCATATATAACCTTTAAGCTGTACTTATCTGCAATTTTTTGAATTGCCTCTACATTGCACACATTTCCATAAACATGCACAGGCAGGATTGCCACTGTATTTTCTGTAATCAGGTCTTCTATTTTTGTTTCATCAATCGTTCCATCACAAGGCTTCACATCACAAAATACTGGTTTTAATCTATTGCGCACGATTGCGTGCGTTGTCGAAATAAATGTAAACGGTGTCGTGATGATTTCTGCACCCTCCGGAAAATCAAATGCCTGAATAGCAAGTTCAAGTGCCATATGTCCGTTTACCATTAATGACAGTCCCGGCACATCTAAGTATTCTTTTAATTCTTTTTCAAGCTGCTGGTGAAATGTCCCCATATTTGTAATCCAATGGGAATCCCACAGCGGTTTTATCGCCTCTATATATTCTTCGTATGACGGCATTGACGGCCTTGTCACTAATATTTTTTCGTCCATATTTATTTCCTGCTCTATTCATTTTATTTTGCAACGAAAGCATTTTCCCTTATAGAAATATTGCTTAGCAATTCCCATAAAGTAAAAAAGCCACCCGAATCTAATTATCCGGATGGCTAAATACCTGTTCTATATTTTTTTCATGCCTCCATGCACAATCAAGACTCATCCTAAATCCTGTTCTATTATATAATATATCGGTCAAAAAAGGAAATAGTTTACCCTAATTATCGGGGAGAAAATGATGTAGTAAATTTAATTTCAAATCTCATTTTTATTTATAATAATAATTGAGTTACATTATTTGCCTCAAACAGTTCTTTTGTTTCATCATCCTTAAAAACTTTAAAGCATAAATATCTAAGCAGCCGTGAAACTTCTTCTTCATTCTTAAAAACGACCTTTCCGGCAGCGTTTATTTTAATTCTCAGCATATCTGCAACCTCTTTTCGTTCTGTCTTATTTTTATTTTTTTGCATTGTCTTTTTGATATTAAATAGATTTTCGAATTTCCTTGAAATCACTATAATATCTATGTCAGATTCTTTATTAAACAGCCTAAAATTTTTTGTCGGATTTAGACTAAAACCTAGCTTTGCACTTCCATCTATTGCAATATCATTATAATGCGCTTCTAGTTTATTTAAAATAAGCTATTTAAACTAATCATATATGTCAAACCAATTTTTACCACATTTATCGTTAAAATACCACACATCTCCAACTATAATATATTTATTATAGACCTTCTCTACTGGTATTTTTAACAAATCCTCTTTATATTCTATATCATCCATAATTTATGTCCTTACTATTATAAACATATTGTTATTCTTATAGCAGTATTATATTAATTGTTTATAAAATCATTTATCCCATAATTGTCTATTAACCATAAAGCGAAATAATAAAAACATTAAAAATAAATTTGCTGCCAGTGTGCCAATACCAATTGCGGAAACAATATAATAAGCTGTGTTTTCATTAACACTCTCAATCATTTTATCTTTCATAATTAGCGATATACATGAAATCACTATATTGATAATCCCTATTCCAACCGCGACATTCAAATATCCTCTTTTCTTGATTCTTCTGCCTGCTCCTTTATATACTTTTGTACTGCTTCATCCGTGATATTACCAATTGTTTCTACATAATATCCTCTTGCCCAAAATGCTTTATACCATTTACTCTGCAATTCTGAATGTCTATCATAAAACATTAATATACTTTTCTCTTTTAAGTATCCCATAAAATTTGCAATACTAATTTTAGGTGGAACAGCTACACTTAAATGAATATGATCCACACGAACTGCTCCTGCTATAATATCTACATTCTTGTATTTACATAACGTGCTTATTATTTCTCTCACATCATTTCTCACTCTT
>OGIE01000935.1_pt1 | contig 42715 bp, 32 predicted proteins | sample 1571581 | NCBI WGS metagenome assembly OGIE01 (sample SAMEA2582021, study PRJEB24529) | metagenome | biome: Human gut stool | place: China | collected 2011 | reverse complement strand
TTTTCGTGAGAGGATTCTCCTGGGATGCTGCCGGGCCGCGAACAGCTTCATCAGCCCGTGGCTGCCGTATTTACGGTTCAGCGTAAAGGTCAGCCATACTAGTACCGTAGCCGCCGATACCCCGAAACCGATGCAGATTCACTGTCCGACGCCCGCCATATACATGATGACGAACATCACAAATACGGCAAGCAGGCCGGCGGCGAAAATAAACAGGTATTGTGCCCGAAGCCCCTTGAACTCAACTTCACGGCCCACCCCTTTATTTATTTCAAAATCAGCCATAAGTTATTGTCTTTTTTATGTTTTTAGAGGAAGAACGACCTCAGAATGGTGGCGGCGACTATCAGAAAGATACAGGCTCCGAACCACGAACTGGCAGTTTTACTCGTGTCGGGGTCGCCCGAACTGAACTTCTGATATACCTTGATTCCGCCAACGAGGCCGATTACAGCACCGATTGCATAAATCAGTTTTGTGCCGGGATCAAAATATCCGGTCACGAGTTGTGTCGCTTCGGTGATACCTGCCTGCCCGTTTCCTTGTGCCATTGCCGCACTTGCTGCCGCAACAGCGGCCAGCATCATAATCAATCTTTTCTTTTTCATTAATTCCGTGATTTTTAAATGAATAAAAAGCCACGGACTGCCCCCTTTCGCTATCCCCACAAGGCAGCCCGCGGCCGCTTTATGGTTTACTGGTTCAGGGGGTAAGTTCCGGCTGGAAATCAGCCGGAGTCATAATATGCCATTCGCATCGTTATTGGATTTAGTGGTGAAACATGGGTGTCAATTCTCTCTTGAAAAGGGGATGCGAATCATCCCGAATCGTAATAGCCTTGTGTCATAGCCATTCTGTATTATAAATAAGTTACTCTAAGGAATTGTCTTTGGAGGGTCGAAGCGTTCCCTTGTCAAACGGGAACATTGATTTATCAACCCGAATCGAAATAAGTCATATACATGGTCTGTCGGTTTGTTCTGTCATTAATACTTTCTCTCTTTACAGGGATACGGGTTGTCAACCCGTATCAAAATAACCTCTTGCCATCGTTACCTCCTTCTTTAATCGGTTAATTACTGTCCGGAACAGCCTCATTCAAATGTTCGGCTTCATCCAGAAATTTGCTGATACGGCTGTCGCTGCCATTGATACTTTCCAGTATCGAGCGTTCAATCTGCGTATCCTTTATATGGTGGATAGCCCTCAGAAGGGCCAGCCGTTTGTTCGTGGGAATCTCCTTGCCGTTACATAAGTCAATGATCAGGTCAATCTCTTCCGGCCCTATGCCGGTTGCGCCACCCTGATAATCATCACGGGCGCAGTTCAAATCTTCCAGTTCCTCATTCAGTTCGTCCGTATCCACGTCGTCACTGTTTCCAGTCCGTTCCTCTTTATCCTCAAGCCTGCCGGAACTGTCGGCCTCGGAAGCCCGCCACTCTTCCACACGCTTGTCCCGAAACAATTCCGGGATGCGTTCCGGCGGCACTTGTGCTGCCTTTTGTGACGCTGTTTCCTCGTTTCCGTCAGCAAATGTAGAGGCATTTTCCTTACCCGCAATAGCCCCGGAACCGGTGGCGCTTATTGGCGGCTGTTGGCGTATCCCGTAGCTTTTCGTAACGACAAGGCTGTCCGTTTCAGGCTGTTTTTGAGGTGGATTTTCCATATTCCTGCTTTCTGCCTTTTCCCTGACTCCTGCCTTTTCTTTACCCTTCACTTCCTGCTTTTCTTTGTCCCTTACTTCTGTTTTCACAGCCGGCATGTCTCTCTTTTCTGCTTCCCGCACTACCGGACTCTCTTTCTTTTCCGTTTTTCCTTTCGTGCGTTTGCGTCCCTTATTCTGTTCCTCTTTCACCGGGTCAAACCATCCGGCAGCACCCCGCAGACCTTTTGCCATGCGGCGGCGTGCCTTCCCGAAGCATATCTCGCCAAGTTGTCCCCTGAACAGGAACTTGTCCATGAACAGATAGGCGAACAGCAGCCAGAACAGAACGATCCCGGCTTCATAGTAACCTGAAAGTATATCCATAACCTAAAATATTTTGTTATAACTCTTTTGAAGGTAGGTCTTCACCTCTTCCGAATGTTTTTCGAAATGTTCCTTCAACACATTATCTATATAGTTACCAACTGTCAGTTGCCGTTTTCCTGCAATTCCGACAATAATCGATATTTTCTGGTGCAGTTCCTTGTCGATATATACCCCTTGCCTGCCTTCGCATTTATAGGGTGTAAGGAACCTGCGGATGAAGTCGGCCAGTGCCGTGCGTATCGTTTTCGGTGACGGTTTTTCCACAATCACTTCCGGCCAGCCGGTATCATCCGTATCGGGAACACCCCTTACAGTTTCATTCACACCGTTATCCGCTTTTCCCTTCTCATCGGATAAAGCGGTTTCTCTATTTTCGTCGCTCTCTCCGGTCACAGAAGGTGACGGAGATAAAGGAGGCTCCGAAGGAACACCCGCCATCAGGCTGCGCAGATACGCTTCATCCACCGGATTTTGTCCGCTTGTTTTCTTCGTCATGACTATTCGGTTTTAAGTATAGATATGATTTCATCCATGAATGTATCGAAGCCGCATTCTTTGGTGAATGCCGCATCGGGAGCGAACAGCGTACTCCGGTAAACAGGGCCGCCCGTAGCGGACAAGTCTTTGGTGAAGTTGCTGCGCACGGGAATACGTGTTTTCAGGCAGTCCAATCCCAACAGGGAGAATCCTTGCTGATAGATGTCATACAAGGTCGTGCGTTCCCTGCGATCCACCATGTTCCAGAACAGGCACAGCCTTTTCAGGGAGGATAAGCCGGTTTTTATCAGCCGGTCATTAATTGTGGTTGCAAAGTTCAGTGTGCTTTCCAGCACCAGGCGGTCTGCCTTTATAGGCACGAACAGATAATCGAGCGCACTGATTGCCGCAATTACCCCGTCACTGCCCATTGTGCCGGGCAGGTCGAACAGTACAACATCATAAGGAGTATCCGCTTTTTCTTCAAATGCCCTTCAGTCCGCCATGCCGCTGGCCGGAGTGCTTCCGATGACCGGATAAGCCTTTTTCTTCAATCGCCCGGCTTGCTCCACCAAGAGGTTCTGATAAACGGGTGTGGTCTTTACCACTTCCATATCCCGTTTTTTCTGTTTCATAATCGAATGTTGCGGATAGTCACAATCCACCACCGCTACGTTCAGTCCTTTCACATAATGTAGTCATGATGCCGCATAAATGGTAAATGTTGATTTACCCACGCCGCCCTTCTGGGTAGCGAATGAAACGAATACTGTTTTCTTTTCCTTTTCCATTGTTACAAATTTAAGTAAGTGAATAATCGGATTTATTGATTTCCGGACGGATAGCCGCTTATCCATGCGGCTGTCTGTCCGGTTACTTGTTTCATTGCCTGCTTATCCGGCCAGTTACATAGCTGCTTATACAGTCATCTACATAGCTGTTTAGCTATCCGACTATCTGCGCATGTAGCTGTTTAATGATGTAGCTATAAAGCTATTCATCTATGCAGCTATCTGTCTATTCATCTAAATAGCTAAATAGCTATATAGCTAAGTACATATTCAGGCACTTATATATTCGGATACCTATTTATCCGTCTATACTTTTATATATATGTATGGTTGTGTATCTGAATAGATACCGGTCTGAATATCTGTTTATCCGTTCAGACAGCTATTCATATAGTTACCCGGATAGTTGTCCGAATACCAAGCTGTTTATCTGTTCAAATGGATAATCGAATAGCTATCCGGCTGCAAATAAACCTCAAAAAGAGCATCTGTGAAGTATCCACTGTTTCAAAGTCATTTATTGGCGGTTGTTGGCGGGAACCGCCATAATGCGCGGACAGAAAAAACTCTCTACCTTTGTCGCCGGGAGAGCGCAGCCCGTTCTCGGCAGAGAACGTAAAACAATCCTTTAGACCTATAATCCGGCCCAGCCGGATTTTAATATGCGTCAGCATATAGCGAGGTGTACTTTCAGCGGTTGAAAATATTTCCACCCGCTGAAAGTCTCGCCCCGAAAGGATTTTCGGGGAAGGTGGTTCTCCTAAATCGAACCTTTTAAATTATTCATGTTTATGACAAGTCAAACAAGAATCCGAAACGCCGCAGGGCGTAAAGTGCTGGCCGACCCACGCACGCACCGTTATTATCTTTCTCTCAATGAGAATGAGAACGACAAGTTCCTCTCCATGTACGAACAATCCGGCATGAAGAACAAGGCCGAATTTATCTTCGCCCGCATCTTCGGGTGAGAGTTCAAGGTCGTAAAGATTGATAAGGAAGCGCAGGAATACTTCGCCCAGCTAACCGCTTTCTATCAGCAATTCCGCCGCATCGGCAACAACTACAACCAATGCGTGAAGACCATCCACACCATCTATGGTGAAAAGAAATCCCTCGCTTTCCTCTACAAGTTGGCCGAGGAAACCCGCAAGTTGGAAGACCTCTGCAAGCAGATTATCACGCTTACGAGGGAGTATGAAAAGAATTATCTCACGAAAAAAGAGTAACTCAATGGTCCCGAATATCAGTTCCGGCAGCTCCTTCTACGGAGTGATTGCCTACAATAAAATCAAGACGGATGATGGAACTGCAAAGGTCCTCTGACATCCCCGGATCGCTGCGGACAAATACGGAAATGTCCCGATAGAGAACTGCATACAGGCGTTCGATCCTTACATGGCACTCAATACGCACGTCAGGAAACCTGTCATCCATATCTCGCTAAACCCGTCCCCGAAAGATATTCTTTCCGAGGAACAGCTTACGGCATTGGCCGGTGAGTTCATGGAGAAATTCGGTTACGGAAACCAGCCGTATATCGTCTGGCTGCATGAGGACATCGACCGCAAACACCTGCACATCGTGTCGGTACGCATCAACGAGAAAGGTATCAAGATAGACCATAACAAGGAGGCTATCCGTGCGCAGAAGATTTGCCGTGAAATGGAAGTTCGCCACGGCCTGCATCCGGCAATCAGCGAAAAAGGCGGGAAAGAGTTGCTCCATTTGCAAAAGGTGGACTATCCTAAAGGCGAGGTGAAGGAGCAGGTGAAGCACACTGCCCGGACCTTATTGAATGGTTACAACGTCCATTCCCTCTCGGAGTACAATACGCTATTGAATCTCTACAACGTAACCGCCTACGAGGTACGGGGAAATGTGAATGGCAAGGAGTATCACGGCATCATGTATGGTGCGTTGAACGATAAGGGGGAACAGGTCGGCACGCCTTTCAAATCCAGCAAGTTCGGTAAGCCATTCGGTTACGATGCCTTACAGGACAGCTTCACCCGTTCCACCGAGCGTGTGAAGAAGAACGGATTGGCCGACCGGACACGTCAGGAAATCACGAAAGCCATGCAGGGCATAGGCACGAAGGAGGATTTTGCCGCCCGGATGAAGAAAACGGACATCGAAGTAGTTTACCGCATCAACACCGAAGGACGTTTGTACGGTATCACCTTCATCGACCATACGAATCGGAGCGTATTCAACGGCTCCCGTTTAGGCAAAGGTTTCTCCGCGAACGTCTTCAACGAGTTGTTCAACAACCCCGACGCCGACCGTGAGCGATTGATACCGCCGCTTCAACCGACAGTGGAAACGCCTCGTGAACAACCTGTCGAGACTCATGCGGAGAACGAACAACAACAGGAAGGTCAGCAAACGAATGACCGACCACCCGAACCCTTTGAAAAATGGGACGAGTATTCAGCCCTCGGCGCTGTCGATATTCTGTCCGACCTGTTGGAGGACGACCATACCCGTGAGTACATCGACCCTGCCTTCCGCTTCGGGCGCAAGAAAAAGAAGAAGAGGCGAAGACCGCGATTCTAATTATCATAAGTTGAATTTTAAAAATTACGATTATGCAAAACGAAGATGATTTAAGAGGATTGGCCAAAGTCACCGACTTTATGAGGGCCATCAGTTTTTTATTTATGGCGATACACATCTATTGGTTCTGTTTCGGCTGGCTGCATGAGATGGGCTGAACGCTCGGCATCGTGGACCGGATACTTTCCAACTTCCAACGGACCACGGGACTGTTCTCGTCCATTCTCTACACCAAATTATTCTGTGTCCTGTTCCTCGGCCTGTCGTGCATGGGTAACAAAGGAGTAAAGAAGCATGAAATTACATGGAGGCAGATTATCATTGCCGCCATCGCCGGCACTATCCTGTTTTTCTTTAATTGGTGACTGCTATCGGTAGATGTCACGTCAGGCGTATGCGCCTTGCTTTACACCTCTACATTAATAAGCGGTTTTCTCTGCCTGCTGGCATCCGGTTTGTGGATAAGCCGATTGTTGAAGAACAACCTCTTAGAGGATGTCTTCAACACCGAGAACGAGTCTTTCATGCAGGAAACAAAACTGATGGAGAATGAGTATTCCATCAACCTGCCTACCAAATTCTGGTACAGGAAAAAGGAATGGGACGGTTGGATAAACGTGGTAAATCCGTTCCGAGCAAGTATGATTTTAGGCACGCCCGGTTCGGGTAAATCCTATGCTGTGGTGAATAACTACATAAAACAGGCCATCGAGAAATCCTACGCGCTTTACATCTATGATTTCAAGTACGACGACCTCTCGGTGATCGCTTACAACCACCTGTTGAAGTATAGGCACAGGTATAAGATACCACCCAAGTTCTACGTGATTAACTTCGATAATCCCAAACAGAGCCACCGATGCAACCCGTTAGCGCCGGACCTGATGACGGATATTTCGGATGCTTACGAGTCGAGTTACACCATTATGTTAAACCTCAATAAAAGTTGGGTGCAAAAGCAGGGTGACTTCTTCGTGGAGTCTCCAATCGTGCTTTTTACGGCAATAATATGGTTTTTGAAAATTTTCGAGAATGGCAAATATTGTACGTTTCCCCATGCTATTGAGCTACTTAATAAAAGGTATGAGGATGTTTTCACCATCCTGACCAGCTATCCAGAACTGGAGAACTATCTTTCCCCCTTCATCGACGCATGGAAAGGTGGAGCCGCCGAGCAATTGAACGGTCAGATAGCATCGGCCAAGATACCGCTCTCCCGACTGATAAGCCCACAGCTTTATTGGGTCATGTCCGGCAGTGACTTTACGCTGGATATTAATAATCCGAAAGAGCCAAAGGTGTTGTGCGTCGGTAACAATCCCGATAGAATATCTATTTATGGTGCGGCCCTCGGCCTGTACAACTCGCGTATCGTGAAGCTCATCAACAAGAAGAAGCAACTCAAAAGTTGTGTCATCATCGACGAGTTACCTACGATATTCTTCAAAGGTCTGGACAATCTGATAGCCACGGCACGAAGCAACAAGGTAGCGGTCGTCTTAGGCTTTCAGGACTTCAGCCAGCTAAAACGAGACTACGGAGACAAGGAGGCCGCCGTTATCATGTCCACAGTGGGTAATGTCTTTAGTGGGCAAGTCGTAGGGGAAACGGCCAAATCACTCTCCGAACGCTTCGGTAAAATCCTGCAAAGACGGGAGTCCATGAGCATCAACCGCAACGATACCTCGACCTCAATCAGCACGCAGTTGGATAGTTTGATACCCGCCAGCAAAATCAGTACGCTATCACAAGGTATGTTTGTCGGCGCAGTAGCGGATAACTTCGGCGAAACCATCGACCAGAAAATCTTCCATGCACAGATTGTGGTAGACAACGATGCCGTGCAACGTGAAACCGCCGCCTACCAGCCCATCCCCGAAATCAGCAGCTTCCTCGATGAGAACGGGAAAGACACGATGGAGCAGCAGATACAGGCCAACTATCGGCAAATCAAGCAGGATATTGTGGAGTTAGTGGAGAGGGAGTTGATTCGGATTGAGAATGATCCAGAGCTGGCACATTTGCTAGATAGCGGAGAAAAAAAATAATTTAGTAGTAATACTTGTCAAGACAAGGCGTTCCCTATAACACATTGTTGCAATCTACAGAAGTAAAGTTTATATCACTTGTAAGGATTGTTGCAATATGTTATTTCACAGAGAATTAAATCATAAATAAAAGAGGCTGACTAAAAAGGAAGGACTATTTACGACTCCCACCTCTACATCTATTTAGAATAAGGGTAAAAAACGATTTTTCGACCTTTGAAGCTGGCCTCTTACTTCACAAAAACAAGATTAAGAAGAGTACATCTTCAATTAATTGAAAGATACAGTATAATGATGTTTTTTTGTCTATCTTTGTGATAAATAAAAAAAACTTAAATCTAATTATGTATATATCAAAAGTTTCAGTCGTGAACTATCGTAATTTCAAGAATGTTTGCTTTCTTTTCTCTAAAGGAATCAATACTATTATTGGAGAAAATGCCTCTGGAAAAACAAATTTGTTTAGAGCCATTCGTTTTATCTTAGATGCTAATATGTATTCTAATGCTTTCAAACTGAATGAACGTGATTTTAACAGGAGTATTGGGGACTGGAAAGGACATTGGATTATAATAAGTATTGAATTTAAAGACATATCAGATTCCGAAGAAATTCAAGCTCTTTTTTCACATGGAATAGGGAGACCTGATGTAGATGGAAAAAAGGTAGAGGAGGCAAGCTATAATTTGTTTTTTAGACCGAATAAAGAAATAAGAGAGAAGTTGTCATGTTTGAAAGAAGGTGATATTGATAGTTTAAATATTCTGCTTGGGCAAATAACAATAGATGATTATGAAACTGTATTTTCTGGCAAAAGTACTGCAGATTTTAATAATCCAGAGTTTTTAATAGAATTAGAAGGTGATTTTGAACATGTACGTTTCAATAATGAAATTGATCAAAGTAAGTATGGAATACCAATTCCTCATACTTTCTCTATTAAAAAGGAAGTAAATTTCACATTTATTAAGGCCTTTAGGAATGTAATTGATGAATTCAAGGAAAACAAAACAAATCCATTACTAGCTTTATTAAGATATAAAAGTAAAGAAATAAAGGAAGATGAATATGCCGAAATAGTTAATACAGTGAAGGAATTGAATGAAAAAATAGGTAATCATAAAGATGTTAAGATAATAAATCAGGATATTATTGATACAATAATGAAAACGGTAGGAACTACTTATTCTCCAACTTCAATTCAAGTGAAAGCTAACTTACCAGCAGAAGCTGAACGATTATTACAATCACTTCAATTACATATAGGTGAACCTGATGACGAAAATCCAGATGGCTCAATCTATGAGATGAGTCTAGGTGGAGCTAATTTAATTTATCTTACCCTAAAACTTTTGGAGTTTCAATATAAAAAAGATGAAACTATTTCTAACTTTATAGTTATAGAGGAGCCAGAAGCCCACATACACACTCATATACAAAAGACGTTATTCCGAAATATTGATTATGAAAAGACACAAATTATTTATTCAACACATTCAACGCAAATATCGGAGGCTTCTAATATTTCAAATATGAATATTTTGGGCAAAAAGTATGGATATTCTGAGGTTTATCAACCTTGGTATAAGTTAACTAAAGATAGTGTTATGAGAGCAAATCGCTATTTAGATGCAACTAGAAGCAATATTTTATTTGCTAAAAGTACTATTTTAGTTGAAGGGGATGCTGAAGAGATTGTAATTCCTTACATGGTACAAAAAGCATTTGGTCTAAGTCTAGATGAAATGGGTATAAGTTTGATAAATATACGGAGTACTGGATTTAAAAATGTAGCTTGCCTATTTCATGATGACCGCATAAAAAAGCGTTGTGCTATAATTACAGATTCTGACACAATGTTTGACGAAAAGGGTTCGAAAGAAGCAGAAGTAAAAGGGATAGCAAGATTAGCTGATTTAAATGAATATTCAAAAGAAAATCAATGGTTAAATATTTTTGCTGCTGAATATACTTTTGAAGTGGATTTTATTAAAGCTGGTAATGAAGAATATGCAATTAAAACATTAAATGAAATCTATAAAAAAAAGGAAACTATTGATGAAAAGAAGAATATGTTGAAATCAAAAGATGTCGTTCAATACGGAAGATGTATATTAAGTATTGTTGATAACCAGAAAAAAGGTTGGTATGCTCTTCAATTATGTGAATACATAGATGAAGCTGTATTTTTTCCATCTTATATAATTGATGCAATTTTTTTCGCAAAAGACACTTTTTCAAAAAAAATATTATATCAAATTATAAAATATGCAACAGATGCCTATGACGATAAAAAATCATTCAAAAAGCTATACGATCTCTTAGAAGAATTCATAAAAGGAGATATAGAATTAGAAATATTGCGTACAGAAATGACAGAACAATTCAACGATAATGATCCTGTTTTATATTTAATAAATAAATTGTAACATGTTCGTTTGGAGTAATAAAGAACTAAATATAGAACAGTCTGAGGCCGTTTTGTCTCCAGAAAATGTTCTTCTGGTAGCGTGTCCAGGAAGTGGAAAAACAAGAGCACTTATTTATAAAGCTGCTTATGAACTTTCTAAAATATCTTCTACGAAAAAAAAGATACTTGCTATTACTTATACTAATAATGCTGCTGATGAAATCCGAGAAAGAATAGAAAATATGGGGGTCGAAACTGAACAATTATGGATTGGTACAATTCATTCTTTTTGCCTACAATGGATATTAAGACCATATTCAAACCTTATTGAAGACTTGAAATATGGATTTGGTATTATAGATGCATATGATGCAGAATGCTCTAAAGATTATTTTCTCTATGATCAAAATCATAAATTGAACAAATATAACTCAAGCTGTTATTATGATGTTGATGGGCTTAAAGTCAGATCAAGTAATATTCATTCAGCTACAATTGCTTTTAATAAATACTTTGAATTGCTAAAAATAAATAAACAAATTGATTTTGATTTAATATTGTATTATTCATATAAATTACTCAAAATAAAACCGTATATAGGGAAATTATTAAGTCAAATATTTCCATATATTCTTATAGATGAGTATCAAGATACAACTAATTTGCAATATAATATAATGAGTAAAATAGTTAATCAAGAGCAACAAAAAAGTCAGATGTTTATCGTTGGTGATCCCAATCAATCTATATTTAAAAGTTTAGGAGGATTTTCTATGCCCCAAAAAGAATTGGAAAAATTGACAAATCTCAAATTCACAGAAAAACAATTGTCTAAAAATTATCGCTCATCTGAAAAAATAGTAAATTACTATGATAAATTCAAAGTTTATGGGAATAATATAGAAGCGGTAGGTTTATTTAAAGATTTTAGTAGTCAAATATATTACAATAATAGCATATTGCATGAGGATAAATCTTTATTTCAGGAAATAAAAGAGATTGTAAAACTAAATATAGAGAATTATAATATTCCTGAAAACAAGATATGCATATTGGCTCCTCACTGGAATATGGTTTCTCCGATAGTTCGGTATCTATCTGAGCAGTTACCTGAATATAGATTTAATGGCCCTGGATTAGTTCCATTTTGTCATGATAGAGAAAATATTTGGTTTAGGCTATCTAAAATACTATTAACTCAAGCTTCTCCTGAAATTTATTTGAGAAGGAAGCGGTGGGCGAATGAGTTCATTGAAGCATTAGAATTAGCTGAAGTTAATTGTGAAAATATAGATGCAAGCAAGGTGTTATGCACATGCAATGGTCTTGAAGTCTGCGAGAATGATGGATTGGAATATCTTAAAATAAGTTTTATCAAGTTTTTAGATAAGCTCAAAATTAAAATAGAAATTTATCCTATGCTAAAAGCACATTATCAAGCTTTTTTCAAAATATCAAAAGATAAAATAGATAAATGGAATAGTGATGGGCTTGAATATATATCTACGGTAGAGCACTTTAGAAAAGTTTTTAAAGAAAAAGAAGGTATAACGATTACGATAATTCATAAAGTAAAAGGGCTAGAGTTTGATACTGTTATAGCTTTTGGCCTTTTAGATGGGATTCTGCCTCACTATTCCATACCAGAGGTAGAGAAAGGTAATGAACAAAAGCGTTTTTTATTTGTAATAAGTTCGCGAGCAAGAAAACATTTGTTTCTGTTTTCTGAAAAAAGGAAAGATAACTATACAAAGAAATACCGTCATCCAACTCCTGAACTAAATACTTATAAGTATTCATACAATAATGAGATCATAGAATGAAAATTTGGTACAAAGAATAATAATTACTTATTTGTATTTCAAAGATCAACTATTGTTTTTTAGTAGATACTTTAAACGGTAACTTATGTTGTTCTTCGTTTCTCATGTTAAAAGTATCATCTATCTTTTTCATATATGATACTTTAAATGTTTTTGGATGTATAATGGGGAAAGGAAAGGTTTCGTAATTCAACAATCTTCTTCCAAAGAATGTTATAATTTCAGGCAAATCCTTTTGTGGCCAAAAAACGCCAAAAGGTACAGTATTCATATATTTATAAACTTTCACTAATTGTGGTGCTCCACCAATAGATGTAAATGATTTGTTCTCAATAAACGACAATAAAATTTCAAAGGGCTCCATATTTAGCCCTGCATCTTCTGTTATTTTCCTTTCTTCAAGCAAAAAATATAGTTTTTTTTTAAATTCTTTAGTTTCATCGCCAATAATAGCAATTTTATTTTTTTTTAAAGTAGTTGTGCGCCTACTATACATTTTGTTAAGTTTCGCATCGTAGCTATATATAAACATCTCGAATCTAGAATACTTCCATGAATAACCCGAAATAATAGCCTGAAAATTAGGACCTTTCTCCTTGTCAAATGTATCTAAATTCCATGAATCTTCGAGACATTTATTCATGATGTCTTCAAAATAGTGGATAAGCTCTGTAATATCATTAGCTCTTGTTAGAGACATTACATTCAGATCAATTGCTCTTTGAATATGAATAAAAATTGGATATGCATACATAGTATTACCTGCAAAAGCTAAAACGCAATCGCCTCTTTTTAGGGGGAAGATCTTACAGCACCCATCAAGTGTTGTACCACTTGATAATCGACTATCAGTCGCTATTATCAATTCTTCTGTTTTTCCTTTTTTTCTGATCCATGATACGCAAAGAGTCATACATTTCCATTTTTAAAATGTACTTCATGGAGATTCGAACTCCAATTTCTCCCATATACCATAAAACCTTAGATTTATCGTAAACAGGAGCGTACTTACCATTATACTATGAAGTTTTCGCAAATATAAGAAATTAAAATGGGTTTATGAAATTTTATGGGTTTTCTGTTTTTTCTACTTGGTAAGATGCTTGTCAGAAAAAGGCCGGCCTAATGTGGCCGTATCAATACAGAAAAAGAAATAGCATATATTTGGTAGCTAATAACTATTAACTGCTAAGTAATATTGGCGATATACAATATCTAATTTATTTTCAACCTTATTCTATCTGCCAAATACCGCCAATCACCGCCAACCATTCCTTGTTATCATAAAACGTAATATCCTGCTTTTTAATGCCATATATTCGCAGCCACGGGCTAAAGTCTTCCCGTACAAATCAATTATTCTATCACTTAAATTTTCAATGTATGGCTAAAAAGAAGCAAGAACAAGAAGAGGTGAAGGACGAGCACGTAATGGCCGTCCTTGACAAGAGAACGAACAAAACGGCGGTTGTCTCAAAGATGAATGAGAACGACGGCAGCATCGAGGTGGTATCTCCCGACAAGAAAAACAACCCCGACTACCTTAAACTCGACAAGACCACACCGTTGGCGCTTTTCTTCTCCAATTTCAAAAACCAGTATGACAACCCCAGCAGTTTCAGTTTCTTCCTCGTACCGTTAGTATTGTTGGAAAAAACACTTAACGCGGTGGTACAAATCCGAAAAGGGGAAGACCCCGGCGCGGACGGCAAGAAATTGGTAGAGAACAGCGAACTGAATGATGAAGGGCGTATCGCCAAACTCGCAAGACGTTACAAATTCGACGAACATCAGTTACCGTGGAAAGAACTGAACGCCCTCGGCATCGACAAACAACTGCTATTCGAGAACCGTGCGATGGGTGAATTGCTGAAAGGCAAAATCACCTCTACCGCTTTCCCTATCAGTAAGGAGGTAAACGGCGAACGCAAGGAGATGGGCGAAGCCTGTTTTATCTGCGTAAAAGACGAGAGCGGAAAGGTGCAATTAAGGACGCTAAGCCGACTCGACACCCCACAATTTGAGCAATCCGCCTACAAGGGTGTATTCTCCGATGCAGAGAAGGATCAACTTCGTGAAACGGGCACACTGGGAGCTACCAAAGAGATGAAAGACTCCTTCACCGGAAAAGTCTGTAACTGCTACGTCAGTTTCCACGAACCGACCAACCGTATTATCACCATGCCCGTAGATGCCATCAAGATACCAGACTATATCTACGGAAAGCGGCTGGATGATACACAGAAACAAACATTGGCCAGTGGCGGACAGGTTCCCATCAATGACATCCAGCGGAAAAACGACACGATGCTCTCCGGGGTAGCTTTCGTGGATGCCACATCAAGAGACATCACATTCAAGCAATCGGATGAGAAACTGCGAATCAGCGAAACCATTCTCGGAGCAAAGGTAACGCCCGAACAGAAGAAGATACTGGAAAATCACGGAATGGTCTTCATTGAGAATATGCGTAATCCGAGGACTAAACAATTATTCTCCGATGACGTCCGTTTCAGCAACAAGAGCAACAATCTGCTCATCGGCAAGAATGCCCGCGAGTACAAACCGCAACTCACCGAGGGGAAGGAGAAGAAAGCCCAGCAGAAAACAGCGCGCCACGTGGCCCCGTTCAAAGCGAAGACCAGCAAGAGCAAACTCTCCATCGGTTAATCCGCAAATTGTTATCCACACGATATACCCGATTGGTTTCACGCGAATCGGGTATATCTTTTTAATCATTCATTCCCAACTTATTAAACAAAGTACACGTATGAACAAGAAAAGAAACGATAGAAGAGAACTGTCCTATTTCGCGGCAGCTCTCTTTCTTTTTTTAAAGGATAGTCATCCCATATTGGCAAGCGACAAGAACCTGATAGCGGTGCGTGCCGACAGTGCGGCCGATACTTACGAGCGTATGGTACGTGGCGGTCTTCCTGTTGCACAAGCGTTGGAACTGGCTAACGCCGTTCTCTATCAAGACCTGCGTTTCTCCAAATTCGATACCGTTTTCGAGGTCGTCTCGGAATGGTTTCCCGAAGTGGAGCCACGTCGGCGTACTTCTTTCTGCCTGAAAGTACTGCCACCCGCCGAAGCTGTTTTCGGGAAATATCCCATAAACGATGATTTCGGGACATCCCCCTTATATCGTACCCTTACTATCGAACTGACAGGTTTTATCCAATTTTATATCGAACAACATGGCCTATAATAAACGAACACATTTAGCGGACAACATTGCCGCACTCGAACAACTCTTTATGTGGCCCGAAGCCTGTGCCACTGAAAAGGGACGCAACGTATTAAAAGCCTATTCCGGTTTTGGCGGCTTGAAATGTATTCTCAATCCGGCGGAGAAAGACACGGACATTGAGAAATGAAGGACGGAAAAGGAATTGTTCCCACAAGTCCGCCTGCTGCATGAACTGTTACGGGAGTATTCCGCGAATGAACAAGAATACAAGCAGTATATCCAAAGCCTGAAAAACTCCGTACTGACCGCCTTCTATACACCGGACAAGGTGGTAAAGGCCATTAGTCAGTCCTTACAGGAAAATGGAATCACCCCGCAGCGGTTCCTCGACCCGTCCGCAGGTATGGGCGTTTTCGCAGAGCGGTTCAGAGAGGGTACGGAAGCGATGGAAATCCATAGCTTCGAGAAAGACAAGCTGACGGGAAAACTTCTGTCCTACCTCTGCCTTGAGGATAACGTAACGATTGACAGCTTCCAGTCCATACAGCCCTACTATATGAATTATTTCGATGTGGTATCTTCCAACATCCCCTTCGGGGATACGAAAGTCTATGACCGCGATTTCGAAAGGAGCGATGATAAGATACGGCGATTCGCTCTCGGCGCCGTGCATAATTATTTCTTCCTGAAAGGTGTGGACGTGCTTCGTGAGGGAGGAATACTGGCCTACATCACCAGTACGGGCGTAATGGATTCCATGCGCAACCGCCCAGTCCGTGAATGGTTGATGAATCACACCCGTCTTGTTTCTACCGTCCGCCTGCCGAATAATCTCTTTACCGACGCCGGAACCGAGGTCAGCAGCGACCTTATTATCCTGCAAAAGCATACCGGAAAACAGGAATTGACAGAAAATGAGTTGAATTTCATTGAGACACGCACGTTATCCGGTGGCATTCACATCAATAATTCCTATAAAGAACTGGACCATGTGATTTATACATCCGTCAAGAAGGGAATGAACATGTACGGCCAGCCCGCCATGAACTTTATCCATGACGGAAGTATGGAAGAGATAGGCGAAGCGTTGAAGAAGGTACTTATAAAGGATGTAAGCCTACATTTGGATTTGAATTTATACGAGAGCGGCCGGGCACGACAGCAGCAAGAGGAAAAGGTAAGTGTACAGACAGAAGCTATTCCACCCAAGGAAGAAACTCTTTCTCCCTTCCCTGCCTATGAACCTGCGCTCAACCTGTTCGAGGCTTTTCAGGATGAAGATATAGAAACGGAACGGCAAGTTCCCGAACCGCAACGTGCCGCGCCCCGAAAATCCCGCCCCAAAGAGAACCAGCCCGAAATGTTCGACCTGTTCTCACAAGGAAATCTATTTGAGCAGGCACAGGAGGAAACCTTTTCGGATGAAAGGAGAATCGAGGAAGAAAAGCGGTGGGAAGCCAAAAGGCAGGCGATGGAGAAGGAAAGGAAAAAGCAGATGGAACCCCGCCCGTTTGCGGGAGAGATATTACCTGAATATAAAAACGGTTCATTGGTGAAAGAGGGTGAGCAGTACGGCTTCCTGCGGAAAGTAAACACCCCGTCAGTGGAATTTCATCCCCTCAAGCTGACCGTCACCCAGCAATACCGTGCCGCTTATTACATTCCTTTGCGTGAAGCCTATCACAGGCTATATAATAAGGAAGCGGAAACCGAGGCCGAGCAGCCGGAACTACGGGAAGAACTGAACAAGCAATACGACCGATTTTCCCGTATGTTCGGTTCCGTCAATGGAAAAGACAATTCCCAATTTATCCTGATGGATGCCGGAGGGCGGGAAATGCTATCACTGGAAAGGTTCGTGAACGGAAAAAGCCAGAAATCCGATATTTTCACCGTCCCCGTTTCCTTCAACCCGAATGAGACGGTTCATGTAGATACAGGGGAGGAAGCGCTTGTCGCCTCGCTCAATAAATTCGGTGAGGTAAATCTGGACTACATGAAAGACCTGTCGGATATTGAGAGGGACGATTTATTGCACCAGCTCAAAAACCGCCTGTTCTACAATCCCATGATGAGGAATTATGAGATTAAGGACCGCTTCATAGCCGGAAATGTGGTGGCGAAAGCCGACTGGATAGAAGAATATCTGAAAACCCATCCCGAAGACGGGGAAAGCAAGGCTTCACTGAAAGCCCTGAAAGAAGCATTTCCCGAACCCATCATTTTCGACCTGATTGATTTTAATCTGGGAGAGCGGTGGCTCCCGACCGCCATCTACGAGGAATTTGCCACTTACCTGTTCCAGACAAAAGTATCCATCCATTACACGGAAAGCGTGGACGAGTTCAGCGTCAGTTGCAAGGAGTCAAACGCCAATATCACGGACAAGTATTTCGTGAAAGGTGAAGGCCGTAACTTTTACGGGAACGACCTGTTAAAGCACGCGCTCCACAATACCGTCCCGGACATTACCAGAACCGTGGAGGACGAGGAAGGCAACAAGATAAAGGAACGTGACGCAGATGCCATACAGCTTGCGGATGCCAAAATCAACGAGATACGCGGCGCTTTCACCGGTTGGTTGAATGAGCAGTTACCCGAATTTAAACAGGAACTTGCGGACAGGTACAACCATAAGTTCAATTGCTTCGTGCGTCCCGCTTATGACGGTTCGCACCAGACATTCCCGTTCCTCGACCTGAAAGGTTTGGGTATCCCGTCTTTGTATGATAGTCAGAAAAATGCTGCGTGGATGCTGATACAGAACGGCGGCGGCATCATTGACCATGCCGTGGGAACCGGAAAGACGCTTATCATGTGTATCAGTGCTTTTGAGATGAAACGCCTCGGACTGGCGAACAAGCCCATAATAATCGGGCTAAAGAGTAATGTGCACGAGATTGCCGATACATTCAAACGGGCTTATCCCAATGCCAAAATCCTCTATCCGGGTAAGGAGGACTTCACGCCGGAGAACCGCGTCCGTATATTCCACGACATCAAAAATAATAACTGGGATTGCATCATCCTGACGCACGACCAGTTCGGGAAAATACCGCAGTCTCCCGAAATGCAGCAGCAGATATACGGAAAGGAGATTGACAGTATAGACGAAAGCCTCGCCGTATTCGAGCAGGAAGGAAACGAGGTGAGCGGTTGGGTCAAACGCGGACTGGAAAAGAGAAAAGAGAATCTGGAAGCGAAGCTGGAAAAGTTGGAACAGGACATCAAAGACCGGACGGATGACGTGATTGATTTCAGACAAATGGGTATCGACCACCTGTTTATTGATGAATCACATGCCTTCAAAAACCTGATGTTCAGCACCCGTCACGCACGGGTTTCGGGCCTCGGAAACCCCGAAGGAAGCCAGAAAGCGATGAACCTGTTGTTTGCCATCCGCACCATGCAGGAGAGAACAGGAAAGGATTTGGGAGCGACTTTCTTATCGGGTACGACCATTTCCAACTCGCTGACAGAACTCTATTTGCTGTTTAAATACCTGCGTCCGAAAGAGATGGAGAGGCAGGGTATCACCTGTTTTGACGGATGGGCGGCCGTATTCGCCAAGAAGACAACCGACTTTGAGTTTTCGGTAACAAACAAGATTGTGCAGAAGGAACGGTTCAGATACTTCATCAAAGTACCGGAGCTTGCTAATTTCTACGCGGAGATAACGGACTATAAAACAGCCGAGGATGTCGGAGTGGACAAACCGAGACTGAATGAACAGCTTGTCAGCATCCCACCCACGCCGGAGCAAGAGGTGTATATCGAAAAACTGATGGCGTTTGCCGAAACAGGAGATGCGACCTTTATTGACAGACCGCCCTTGTCGGACTCGGAAGAGAGCGCAAAGATGCTGATAGCCACGACCTGCGCCAGCAAGATGTCGCTCGATATGCGTCTTATAGATATGAAATACGGAGACAATCCCGGAAACAAGGCATCTTATTGTGCGGACAAGATAGCTGAGTATTATTACAAATATCTTGAAGTAAAAGGGACTCAATTTGTTTTTTCGGATCTGGGCACTTATAAACCGGATCAATGGAACATATACAGCGAGATAAAACGCAAGCTAATGGAAGACCATAACATTCCCCGACATCAGATTCGATTTATTCAGGAGGCGACCAGTGACAAGGCCCGGAAAGAGATGTTCGACGAGATGAACAGCGGAAAGATACGGGTTCTGTTCGGCTCTACCCAGAAGTTGGGAACCGGGGTAAACGCACAGGTCCGTGCCGTGGCAAGTCATCATCTTGATGTCCCCTGAAGGCCGTCCGATCTGGAACAGCGGAACGGAAGACCTGCCCGTGCCGGGAATATCGTTGCCAAAGAATATGCCAACAACACGGTGGACTGCTTTATATATGCGGTTCAAAGGTCTTTGGATAGTTACCGTTTCAATACGCTACAAAATAAATCCGTGTTCATCCACCAGATGAAATCCTGTAATCTGGCCACACGTACCCTTGACGAAGGAGGGATTGATGAGAGCAGCGGAAGTAATTACAGTGAATATGTGGCCATGCTCTCCGGCAATGATGACCTGTTGGAGAAAGCAAAGTTGGAAAAGAAGCAGGTCGTACTTGAAAGTGAGAAGCAAGCCTTCCAACGGAGCAAGGGAAATGCCAGAGGGAAGCTCAAGGAGTTTACTGAGGAAATAGAGAAAAATAATACTTTCATCGAACGCTTCACCAAAGATTGGGAGTACCTGAACCGGAAAGCCCCGAAAGACAACGAAACCGGATTGCGCCCCAACCCCTTAAAACTGGATGGTGTGGCAAGCAATGATATAGAGGCATTTGGTAATAAACTGACTGTTATCAACGAAAAAGCGAGAACGGAAAACGACCACATGAAAATCGGTACGTTGTTCGACTTCCGTATATTGGTGCGTACCGAGAAGCAATGGGACGGAGGATTGGAGTTTCTGCAAAACAAGTTTATGATTGAAGGGCTGGACGGTCTGAAATATACCTATAATAATGGCAACATTGCCAAAGACCCGAAACTGGCGGTAGCCAATTTCATCAATGCGTTGGAACGTATTCCCGATATGATTGCCAAACGGCAGGAAAAGAACGCAGAAATGGAGAAGAACCTTCCCGTATTACAGGAGATTGTTTCAGCCACATGGACTAAAGAGGAGGAACTGAGGCGGCTCAATGAGGATATACTGGCCTTAAATAGACAAATACAATTGACTATTCAGCCGAAAAAACAAGAGGAGAATACAAATGATAATGAGCTTGTAATCGGTAGTAATGAGGTGGCAGCACGGCATGTGTCTTCGCTGAAGGTAATCGTCCCTCATACGGAATTGAAGAAAATATCCTAAACGTTTTCCACGGCACATTGCGGAAACCCCGGAAGCTACGTAAACTCCACTTCCGCAGGTTTCCGCAAAGAGCCGTTCCTTAGGAAATGACAAAGATACGGCAGGCAGCCCGGATAAATCCGACCCTGCCTGCCGTACTCTTGTCTATATTTTTGCTTAATAGTATATCTTTTATTGGAAAAAAGAAGAAATGATTATTTATATTTAGCTTTTGATATTGATACATTTACGTCATTAAAACCATACCTTTTCAGTCTATATTCAATATCTAATTTTAATGCAATCTGATCTTCAGCCTTAGGTCCTATTATTATCTCTGTACCTTTTCTAAATAAATCGGGTTGTGTTTCAACATACAAATGGGGTATATCTCTTTCATCCTCTTTCACAGATAAGCTATTTATATTATGAAAAGTCAAATATCGGAATTCTTTCTCTATTTGATATTGGGGATTCTTAAAAAGATATCTAATCTCATCACAAGCTCTTGCAAAAAAACGAAATAAACACTCTCTCAATTCTTTGTTGTTAGAATCATTATTATCAATAATAATTTTCTCAATAGATTCAATTTTTTCAGCGATCTTTATTCTTATCTCCTTGCAATCATAGGACACTTCATATAATAAAATATTTCCTTCATCGGCATCAATATTACTTTGATTTGAGTGAAATGTCCCAGTAAATAAGTCAATCAGCGATGGAACTATACTTTTGTAATCTTTATATGGCAATAAAATGCTTATACCTTTTCCATCTTGTCCATACAATCTCCACATGGTCAAATTGTCTATTTGATGAGTAGATAAAGAAGCAAGATAGGTATTAAAATAACGCTCTTCTTCTATATAAGAAACAATTTCTTTAAGACTATCACAGCCAAACAAATACAACCCTTCTTCAGGGTCATTCATATAAGCTGTGTTGTACAAACGAAGCACTGGGTATTTTTCTTTATACTCACTAAGATCTTTCATATCAGCTGGAAGTCGCAACATTGAATGAATAGCAGTCTTGTTGGTATAATGAGTCATTCTCTCCTCCTTACCCAAGGCAATTGGCTTTGCTAAATGTTTCCTTCTTTCTTCTATAAAAAAATCATATACATCACTCATTGCCTTAATATATATGAATGTTTTACACTGACTTCCGTTTGTTAATTCTAATATTTTTTTTGCAAGATCATTATATATTGAATGCAACTCGGATTTTTGAGCAGCTTCAATTATTTTATTTTGTCGTTCTGGATAGCCTTCTGACATTTTTAGTAATTCATGGAATGAAGAAAAGTTTTTCCTCTTAAGCATATATTTAAAATAGAGGTCTTCAGATTTCTGTATGCAAAAGCCATCTTCATTAAAACCATTTTTAAAAACATCACAAAGAAGGTAAAGAATGATATTATCATCTGCTTCAAGCGCTAAGTCAATATATTTCAAAACAAGGTCATCGATTGTCTTTTTACTTAAAAAATAGTGTATTGCAATCCTCCATGAACTAGTCTTATTTCCATCTTGTGATTCTCTCTCCAATATTAAAAGCTCTTCTTGGTTCAGAGGTACTCCCATTTGTCCTATATCAAATCCACCTTCTATTTCCATGTTTTTTATATTATATGCACAAAAATAGTATTTTATCATATCAGATAAAATACTTGAGGCATTTTTTTTGCCCAAGTAAAGTATAGAGTTGATAGGTAATAAGTAGTACATCAGAATTAATTATGAATATGTTTAATTTTTATTATAGAGATTATTACCAAATACAGCTATTTTTTAAAGGAAAAGAGCTGCGACTTTTTAATATAGTCTTTCGCTTCAATCCAATGCCCCTCAAACATTCTCCGAACACTACATAATAACAGTATTTCCGACGTACATTGCGGAGACCCCGAAAACTACGTAAACTCCACTTCCGCAGGTTTCTGCAAAGAGTCGTACCCTTGTCTGTTTCTTTAGTATTACTATAATGATAGTTCTAAATGATTCTTTTTCACCAGCATTTCCATATCCTAAAAAAAAATTGTAGTTTTGTAAGGCATAAATATTCCGATTGGGGAACAGAATAACTAAAGTTCAAATCGTTATACCATGAGTAGCGAAAAAATAACAGCAAAAAGTAATATTGCTAATAAAATTAGAAATACAAGTCTATCAAGAAAACAAGGATTAATGCCTTTGTTTGAATTGATTAGTAATTCTATACATTCTATTAATGAGCGTAAAAAGGCCAATTTAATGAATGAGGGTGAAATGGGAGAAATCTTAATCACATTAATAAGGAATGGGCAACCTGAAACTTTAGCATCTATCCCTAATAATGATGAATATCCTATAAGAACCATTGTTGTTGAAGATAACGGAATAGGACTTAACAATGAAAATCTAACATCATTTACAGAGGCTGATTCAGATCATAAGTTAGGGATTGGTGGGAAGGGAGTTGGACGTTTTGTATGCTTAAAGGCATTTAAATGGATGGAAATAAGCAGTATATTTTCAGAAGAAGGAGTTTTTAAGAAGAGGGCATTATCTCTTAGAAATACCAAACAAGGATTTGAAAATTATACTGAAACAAACCCTGATATTCATAAATACCAAACAATATGTACATTGTGTGATTTTTTATTTGAATTTCAGAAAAATACAGCTAAAAATATAAGTGAAATAGCAGATTCTATTATCACGCATTTTCAATTGTATTTTATAACAAATCAAATGCCTCATGTGATTATTAGAAACCAAAACAATGATCAAGTAGACCTAAATGACAGATATTCAAGATCATTTAGAAATAAGGTTCAAGATGATGAATTTAAGATAGGAGAAGATTCATTTAAAATTTATTTATCTGAGTCTAACTCTTCTAAAAGTCATAGATTACACTTTTGTGCTCATAATAGAAGTGTTATAGAAGAGTGGTTAGGAAAAAAAATTATCGAATTAGGGAAAAAACCAATATCAGATAATGATTCAGTTCCTTTTTACTATGCAGCTTTTGTTGTTAGTGACCTATTAGACAGATCTGTGAATAACGAAAGAACAAGTTTCGATTTTCCAACAAACGAAGAAGATGATGATAATGATGTATTTGATGCAGCAGAAATCTCCTTATCAAAGATACGACGTCATGCAATAAGTACAATAGAAAATCTAATTTCCGATTATATAAATGAAGTTCAAACATTAAAAATTGAGACTTATCGTACAGTCATAGACTCAGAGCTTCCTCAGTATAAGGCTGTTTTGTGTCGAAAATCAGAACAGGTAAAAAAACTTCAATCTGGTTTGTCAAAACAAAACTTGGATATTGAGCTATACAAAATAGAATCTGAGTGGAAAACAGAAATAAAAAAACAAGGTATTGAACTAATTGAGAAGAAAAAAGATATTACCAGTTTAGATGAATATCATGAGTTGTATGAAGGGTATTTGACTGCTCTTAATGACATTGGTCAGTCCGAATTAGCCCGATACATAACTCATCGAAAATCCGTTATTGATTTGCTTGACTTTCTTATCAGTAAAGAAGGAGAAAGTGATAAATATGCCAATGAGGACCTTGTGCATAGCTTATTTTTCCCAATACGAACAACATCTGATGTCGTTCCATATAATAAGCAGAATTTGTGGATGATTGATGAAAAATTATCATACCATACATATTTAGCTTCTGATAAGACATTCAATGCTATGGAAAATATAGAGGTGTCTGAAAATCCAGAAGACAGACCAGACTTATTGATATTCTCTAATGCATTTGCTTTTGCAACTGAAAAAAATGCACCTTATAGTGCAATTACAATCATAGAGTTTAAAAAGCCAGAAAGGGATAATTATGTAGATAATGATGAGGCTAAAAATCCTGTTGACCAAGTTGAACGATATGTCGAAGATTTGTTAGGGGGAAAAATAATGAATCGTAAAGGCAGGACTATCAATATAACAAAAGACACTCCTTTTTACATTTATATAATTAGTGATTTAACACCTACGTTGGTGAAAATTTTAGAAAGAAGAGATTTTTATAAAACACCTGATGGACAAGGATACTACGCTTTTAAATCAAGAAGATACAATGGCTATATAGAAGTAATGTCTTTTGAAAAAGTTAAAAATGACGCAAGGAAGAGAAATCAAATATTATTTGATAAATTAGGACTTCCATTAGATTTGAATGAAGATTTATAAAATATAAAAATATGGCAACAGCAGAATTTTATGCGAGTTTAGATTATGATTTTTCTATATACGAAAGTGAGGAGGAACTCCGAGGTCTCACTACGGGTGGATTTAATGGTAATGCGCCCTTGAATGTAAAGGACTTCAACCTGCTGGAATTGAAGGCTGCACGTGATATGATAGCCTGCAAACTAAGTCCGATACAAACTATCAACTTTAATTCAACGTCGTATGGGTTGAAACATTTAGTGGAACATGCCTTGGAAATTGAAACAAGTGGAGAAATCAAGTATATCAGCAATGGTACTTTGATTCTTGCAATGTACGATGCTGGCTATCATATCAAAAGAAAAGAGAGTTCTTCTCCCAACTGTTACTTCAATGTGTCGAAGAAGAGCGTAGACAACCTTGCAAAGTTTATAAACAGCGCGAGATAATTCCTTGCTTTGAATGCTACGAAATTGAGCAATCATGAAAGACTATTCATACATTATTGACGAAGAATGCAGAGGTAGAAAAACTCCTGAGCTTGTTCGGCATATTATCCCCATATTGATTAGCTGGGCAAAAAAGAAAGAAACCTACCACACATATGGAGAACTGAATAAACTATTGGGCTATAAAGATGGTCGATTCTCGAATATCGGACATCAGTTAGGTAGCGTTAAGCTGGTATTTCATCGTTTGCAGAATGAGACTGACACGGATATACCTACATTGAATGCTCTGATCACTAATGCAAGTACAGGGCTACCTTCTGAGGGATTTAGCTATGTCCATCCCAATTATAACAAGATGGACCAGGACGAAAAGCGGATTGTAGTAGAATACGAGAACAATCGTGCGCTAAACTTTAATAGTTGGGATTGGGTTTTAGCATGCCTTGGTTTGAAACCTTCTCTTAGTCTTGAAGATGAAAGTAAAATTCGTACTGGAGCTTTTGGCTTCGGTGGTGAAGGTGAAGAACATAAAAAGCTCAAAGAATATATAGCCAATCATCCTGAGTCGATTGATATAAGAACTACCGAAAAGGGCACTTGTGAACATATACTTTTGTCCGGAGACAGGCTGGATGTATTCTTTTTTGAAGCGAATGTAGTTGTTGAAGTGAAACCCAAGTCTGCACCTGATGCAGACATACTTCGAGGTCTTTTTCAGTGTGTGAAATACAAAGCGATTCTTGATGCAGAAGCTGCGGTCAAAGGAGATATTCCAGATGGTGAAGTCGTTCTTGTTATTGGAGGTACACTCTCCGGATCAAACCGTGCAGTACAAGAGTGTTTAGGTATAGACGTAGTAGAACAATTTGAATGTGCCACTAAGTAATGCACATAGATGAATGTAATTGACGAGGAGATCAGTTTTCAACATCACTAATAATCAATAAATAAAGGCATAGCAGGCCATCCAGCTAAATCCGACTTGGCCTGCCGTACTCTTGTCTGTTATTCGGAGATGATCGAAGATTATTCTTCCTCAAAAGAAAGACTCTCCACCTGTTTGGCTATCGCCTTGCTGTCAATGGAATCCTTTAGGTTGATAATATCCACAATAGAATAATGCCTTGTGCCATTCTCTTCTTCCGCAAAACGGAGGCGGCCATTCAACCGTTGTTTTTCGATTTCCGCAGGATCGAGGTTAATCAACTCACAAACTTCATCCGGTAACATGGACAGCGCCACATTATTGTCTTGACAGATATGCTGCATCACTGCCAGCATATTCAACGTCTTTTTGTGATTTCTCACGAGAGCTGCGAATGAGCTACTCTCAATTTTAATCATTCTTCTCATAATACTTCCTTTTTAAGTTTTCTTCTTTTTCAAGTAATACGGCTTTCAGAACATCCGTGCGGAGATAGTAAATCTTTCCCTTGTCCCTGTAAAAGGGAAGTGAGCCGTCATTGCGTCTTCTAAGCAGTGTCCTGTCCGACATCTTAGTGAGCAGGCGCACGCCTTTTGAGTCCAATATCTCACTGTCGGGCATACTGGGAATAGCGGGCGAAAGTAACTTCTCAATGGAATTTACTTTTGAGAGAATGGTGCTGAGCAGGTGGGTAATCTGGCCGTCTCCTTTGGTTCTTCTGTTATTCATAATGACCTGTATTTATTGTTTTCATGGTGCAATATTACAGTGTTCTTATGAGGCCATTGGTTAATCAACCGTTGAGCAACCGCCAAAAAATGACATTTACCGCCAAAAAAATAGCCGGAGAGCTTTCTTCCGACTATTTTGATTACAAAGGAGATGTATTTTATCCGTTATAATTGATTTTCAATACTATATAAAAATAATGGGGATGCGATTTGTCTATAATAAAAACAATGGTTATCTTTGTATTGAGATATTTGAAACAATGCAAAGCAGTGTAACCCGAAGCAGGACTTCCATCACCAAATCGTTACCTGCATCTTTGAAATACTACTATAAACTTCTTTATCATAGAAAGTTACAGCAAAATACAAAGTTTCTCCGCAAATAAACAAAAGTTTTCCAGGCAGAAAAACAAACAAATCATGTCAGGTAACAGGTGGTGGACATAGAGCGAATTGTTGTAACCTATAAGTGTAGGATGGTTGTATTCAGTACTCATAAAGTAGTAAATAGTGGTAGATATGGTCTTATTATTGTAGATAATAAGAAGAAATATCCTTTTGAGCTCGATATTTAAAATTTAAACAGGCTCCAAATAATAATAGGGAAAAGATCAAAACACCGGTTCTTTTGTGCTAATAGTTTACCTACCTTTGTAACCGGAACAATGACATACCCGTCGCGGTTATAAAAGGAAAACAATTATGAGACGCAAACTGTATTTTACATCCTTACTTATTTTTCTGGCTATCAGCATGTATGCCCAATACGTCCCCGATGTATTGGGAGACGGATACCTGCGGCGTACGTTTCAAATGCCTGACGATTATGAAGGGAAAGTGGTCTGTACATTGGTAAAAAAATCCCAACTACCCGATGTGAAACAAGCAGTATTGTATATTCATGGTTATAACGATTATTTCTTCCAAAAGCAACTGGGAGACAGCGTGAATGCACATGGCTACAATTTTTATGCGATGGACTTGAGGAAATACGGACGTTCCATCCTGCCCAATCAGAATCCGTTTTTCTGCAAAAGCCTTACAGAATATTTTGCAGATATCGATACGGCACTGGCAACCATACGCTCGGAAGGGAACGACAAGATTCTCTTGATGGCCCATTCTACGGGAGGATTGATCACACCTTTATATCTGGACAGCAAGAATGGTCATCTACCTGTCGACGGACTGATACTGAATAGTCCTTTCCTCGACTGGAATTTTGGCTGGTTTATGGAGAAGATCACTATCCCGGCTGTGGCATTCGTCGGAAGACTTTTCCCGAATCTGACTGTACAGGGTTACGGCATCGCCTCTTATGCACATAGTCTGTTGAAACAATTCAAGGGGGAATGGGAATACGATACGAACTGGAAAATGATTAACGGACATCCTAAAAAGGCGGGGTGGATAAAGGCGATTCAGGAAGGACAGCAGAAAGTCCGGAAAGGATTGAAGCTGGATTGCCCGATCCTTGTGATGTCGTCCAACAAATCTTATCCGGAGACGAAAGAATGGCATAACGAATATTTGTCGTCCGATATCGTGCTCGATGTACATGATATTCAAAAGTATGCCCCTAAGCTCGGAGAGCATGTCACACGCGACACAATACCCAATGGCATTCATGACCTGATCCTTTCGGAAAAGGCATCCCGTGACTATACTTACCGAACGGTATTCGACTGGATAACAGCAAAGAACTTCTGATCATTTCCTTCGCGGAGCGGCAATGTGCTGCTTGGTCAGATTATTCATATCTTCCAGAATATAACGGTTGACATAGCTGAAGCTGAAACGGAAAAAATAATCGCGCAACGTTCCGGTATTGGCAGGAGAAGTCAGACTGTGCAGGTGGTTTAAAGCTATAAAAGTATAACCTTCACGGGGAATACGGTTGAAAAACTCGACCTTGGTACGGTCCAGAGCCACAATATCTCCATCGTTTTCCGCGAAGCCGTTCATAGCTTCTTCCCAGGTGATCTGCGTACGGTCTTCGTAAACGGCCCACCGGTACACATCCTTGCCGTTCACTTTTTCCGGCAATGTGTTCGAATGGTGGACGAGGATATAATCATTACGCATGTCACTGTCGCTATGGATCCAGATATCCAGCACCTTATACTGAGCGGAGTTATCAAACTTGATATATCCGTTCTTGCAGATCTGCGGAGAAAAGATATTCCGCTCCACATCCGTAAAGTAAATCAGATTGCTGCCGAAGAAGTCCTTTCTGGAAACAAACTCGGAGAATAGTTTAGCGATCTTCGCCTGATCGGAACAATGGACAAACTCCGGTAATTCCTTAGGAAAGTTCTTCCGGCAAATCAGGCTGAACTCTTTCAACAACTCATTCGGATCGCGTTCTTTCTGAATCTCTACAAAAGACAATATCTCGTCCACCGAACGGAAACGTTGGCTGTTATCCTGTGCCAGGCTACGTTCCACAATCTGGTCATACAGCTTCAAAGACGGGAAGACTTTGCTTATCGCGACATCGTTGCTGGTATTGCCAAAAGCATACCATTGCAAGACTTCTCCTATCGCAGTAATATCCGAGTAACCGGAGTCGCTGTTCTCAATGATGGAGACATCGGTCAACACAAACTCATTATGGTCATCCACCAGGATATTACGCGGCCTGATTGCTCCGTGGCAGATCCCCATGCTATGCAGAAAATGAACGGTATTCGTTAAGAAACGGAACAGCTTGAGAAAAGTATCCATAGAAAGAATATTCCTATATTCTTCCAATGAACATTTATATAGTTTCATGACCAGGACAGGAATCTCTTCCCCTTGTATGGTTACAATATCAAAGTCAGCATACTGCACAATGTTATCTCTCGTTTCCAGAAGAGAAATTGTCAGGTATCTGGCTTTAAGCTTATTTAACCACATCTCCTTTCCCGAATCGTCACCCCTGAACAAAAAGAATTTCAAAGCTACATCCTTTCCATTCATGCGGGCTTTGAAGACAATGCCGGTTTCTCCTCTTCCTAAAGGTCTGGAATCTAACAGGCATTCCCCCAAAGATAATGAAATTCTATACTTTTCAAGTTCAAGAAATTCAAAAAAAAGTTGCTTATCATCCATATTAAACGTTGTAAATCAAGCCGTGACAACAAAGATACAATTATATTTGTATTTTTATAATGCTTAAGCTTCTTTTTTAAATGCTTCAATAGTAGCATTATATTTATCATTACCTTTGTTGCGGACAAAAAATAAATAGAATGAAAGCCTTACATATTATATTTGCAGGAATAATTTTGCTCTGTATTTCGGTTCATGGTTATTCCCAGATCAACAAAATACAAGATTCCACTATTTATAAAGCAGAGCTGTTCGGTTCTGCAGCTACAGGTTCAAATACTCCGTTCTGGATGGTAAGCAATCGGTATGGAGTTGTCCCGTTGGATGCGGGGAACGGTTTCTTAAATGCCGGTGTATTCCATAATCAGCATTTCGGAAGTAAGTTTCGCTGGGGGGCAGGCCTCGATCTTGTGGCAGCTGTACCACGCCATCGCAATGTATTCATTCAGCAAGCTTATGCGGAAATAGGATACAGGAGTTTATTGCTCAGCATCGGTAGCAAAGAACGTTACAATTCGTTGTGGGACCGTAACCTGAGTTCGGGTGATATGGTCCAATCACCTAATGCCCGTCCCATTCCTGAAATAAATTTAAGTATGCCTAAATTTACTGTGGTGCCACTAACCAAAGACTTGCTTCAGGTTAGAGGTGATTTTGCCATAGGCAGGTCATTTGATTCCGATTATCTGGAAGACTTTGCCAATGCGAAACAGACTTATGTAAAGAATGTATTATGGCATCATAAATCACTCTTCCTCCGTATCAAAGATACAAGAAACGATTTTCCTTTGTCTTTCACCTTGGGAGCACAACACTTTGCACAATGGGGAGGGACATCTACTGATGCCAGACTTGGGAAACAGCCTCAATCTTTTAAAGATCTGATACGCGTTATTTTTGGACAAAAGGGAGGAGACGACGCTTCTCTATCCGATCAGATAAATGTATTAGGTAGTCATTACGGCTCTTTCGACTTTAAGTTAAGCTATACAATGAAAGATTGGGCTGGACATTTTTATTATCAACATTATTTCAACGACAAATCAGGAATAGAGTTTGCAAATAAAAGCGATGGCTTGTGGGGAATACAAGTAGACTTGCCTACTATTCCCTGGTTAAATAAAATTGTTGGCGAATATCTGGTAACAATGAACCAAAGTGGCCCCATGCACTTTATTACATTCGACCGTGATAAATGGCAAGGCGGACGCGGAGGTGGAAACGATGATTATTACAACAATGGAGAATATCGGACAGGTTTCTCTTATTTCAACCGCGGGATAGGTTCTCCACTGATCCCGGCACCTGAGTATAATAAAGACGGAGCTTTGGGGTTTGAGAACAATCGTGTTAAAAGCTGGCATGTCGGAGCTGAAGGGAATATCAATACACTTCTCTCCTACCGTGTGTTGTTCACGGCTATGAACGGTTGGGGTACCTCCTACTTTCCATTCTTAAACAAAAAATACGGAACTTCCACTCTGATAGATATCAATTATACGCACCCTCAGTTAAAAGGATGGCTCTTTACCGGTTCTGTTGCAGCCGATACAGGAACAATGCTAGGGAAAAATGTCGGCTTCAGTCTGGGTGTAACTAAAACCGGCCTGTTAAAAGCCTGGAAGTAACATCATTTATATTTGTCCCATAAAGCGGAAGCTATAATATCCTGAGTACGATCTGCAAATAGCTGCATCCCTTTATGGGATGGATCCATATCGTTTGTCGGGATAGCGGGATGGATCACCATCTCCATCTTATGGCGATGCACATTCAGCGAACCGATCGGTAATACATCAAAAGGTCCGTTCAATGTAATCGGTATGATCGGCAAATGTTGATCAAGTGCCATCTGATAAGCCCCCTTTTTAAAACGGATCATCTTACCGGTATATGTACGTGAACCTTCCGGGAATACCACTACGGATGCACCGTTCTTCAAACAACGTTCAGCTTCCTGTACACTACGGATAGCAGCTTTAGATGTCGAGTTATCGACAAAAATAAATCCGGCAGCCCGGCAAGCAGCACCGACAAAAGGAATCTTTCCAATCCCGGCTTTCATAACCCATTTAATCGGAACTCCCAGAAAACCATAAATCAGAAAAATATCAAATGCCCCCTGATGATTCGCCACAAAGACGTACGATTGTTTACGGTCTATATTCTCCCGCCCCTTTACTTTCACCGGACAAAGTGCCAGATAACAAGTCAGCCGTGACCATATCATGCCCGGATAATAAGCGAAAATCTTTTCTCCTCCCAATAAACAACCAACAATAACGGTTAGGGCTGTAATGATAGTAAGCACCACAAAGACAGGTACAAAAAACAGCCATAAATAAACCAAGTAAAGTATTCGTAGCATATATAACTGTATTGATACTACAAATATAGGAGCTAAATTCGATGGTTTCATTATTTTTATTCTAAAATATTTTTGCAATCGGGTTATTATTACTTTATTTGCGGTAGAAAAGAAAATAATTATAAAAACATCTATAACCATGAACGAATTAGTTAAAAATCTTGGGGTAATCGTGCTCTTAATCGGTGTAATCATTCTTGCTGTACCGGCTATTACCGGAGGTGTAACTAACACTATCCTTATTGCAGGTTTAGCTATTATCATCCTTGGTTACATCAGCCACATCGTTATCAACAAGAAAGTGCAGTAACACACATGCTTAAAAATTAAAAAGGGATCGTTTCTTGATAATTGAAACGATCCCTTTTCTTTTAGAAAGATACTATAAATCAAGCCTCTCCCTGAACACCACCCATCGGTGGTATAAAATCTTCGAAGTTAGCAGTCTTATTACCACCTTTCAACTGTTCTTCATACTTAGCCAGGTTATCCTGTAAAGCAAAGAATAGTCGTTTGGCATTATCCGGAGTCAGTATGACACGACTTTTTACCTGTGCTTTCGGAGCTCCCGGAACCACACGGATAAAGTCTAATATAAACTCGGATGTTGAATGTGAGATAATTGCCAGATTGGCATAAGTACCTTGTGCCATTTCTTCAGACAGTTCTACTTGTATCTCGTTAGACGGTTTGTTATTGTTCTCCATTTTTCTTTATGTTTTAAGTTTAACTAATCGGGCACAAATATACAGATATAAGAAGTATCCATGAAATATAATGCAAATAAAAAGGGCCACCTTCACAGGCGGCCCTTTTCCAGTTGTGTTTTTAATTCTCAATTCTTTAGACCAATGTAAAAAAAATACCTTATTGTGTTTAATATTTATTATCCTGACTTTTAGGCTAAGGTTTTTTTCAGTTCAAACGCATATCTGCATCATGAACGTTACAAAGATACAAACTGTACAAAAAACCTCCAAACACAAAATAGCTATTAACTAATATTTCTTCGATAATTAACAAAATAAAACATCTACAAAAATAGACATAAATGGAATTACTCCAATATACATTTCTCTATAGACCAATATATTCTATTTAATTACCAAAGTTGTAATAACCGGACAATGATCGGACGGATAAAGGTGATTGAGTGTATCTGTTAAGACGCCATTATTCATAACCTTTATGTCGCCTTTTACGAAAATATAATCAATCCACTCACGTTTTTCCAAAGGGATTCGTCCATAATCATGGAAAGTCCATTCCGGACCATATTTCAAATCTGCTATTTCACGTGTATGAGTGATATGCCGGGGATCATTTACATCTGTCAACACCTTGATAGGGTCATCATCCGGAGTTGCATTAAAATCACCTGTAACAATAACGGGCAATCCCTTGGAGAGCTTATGAGCTTCCTCCAAAACTAACGAGGCACCTTCATGACGGGCTACTTTTCCCATATGGTCCAGATGAGTATTCAGGAAGAAAAACTTTTTACCGGATTCCTTATCCTTAAAGATCCCCCAGGTAGCAACACGTTCACAGGCGGCATCCCAGCCTTTTTTACCTACAGCATTCATATCTTCCGCCAACCAGAAATTACCGCTGTCTTCAAGCACAAAACGGTCTTTCTTATAGATGATCGGAGCGTACTCGCCTTTTGTCTTGCCATCTTCCCTACCGACACCGACAGATGTATATTCGGGCAAACGGCTCAGAAGATCATTCAACTGATGATTCAACACTTCCTGTGCACCAAAAATATCGGTATTATAAAACTTAACCAAATTGCCAGCCAGATCCTTCCGGTTACTCCACTGATTATCTCCGTCATCTTTTGTATCCATACGGATATTAAACGTCATTACCTTTAATGGCACACCTGGTTGCTTAGCCGATAAGAAACCAGCAAACAATAAAACAGAGAGAATACTCAATAAAATCTTTTTCATGATACTTTATATGTTTAGTTATTATAGGCGATAGACAAAAGTAAGCTATCTATGCAGATTAAGCAAATTAACAAAAACAAAAAAGGCTCCCGGAAAATACCGAAAGCCTTTTTTATATTATCTGATAAGTTTTTTACTCATCATCTTTATCCATTGTATTAAAATCAACAACATTCTTACGGTTAGCAAAGATGCGTTCAAATTCATCTTTAGCACCGACAACCAACTTGTCGAAATCTCTCTGGCCTGTACCAGCCGGAATCAAGTGACCGCAGATAACGTTTTCTTTCAAACCTTCCAGACGGTCTACCTTTCCGTTGATAGCAGCTTCGTTCAATACCTTTGTTGTTTCCTGGAATGATGCAGCCGACATAAAGCTGTTAGTCTGCAATGCAGCACGTGTAATACCCTGGAGGATCTGGTTAGCAGTAGCAGGAACGGCATCACGAACTTCAACAAGTTTCATATCACGACGTTTCAACATACTGTTTTCATCCCTCAACTTACGGGCTGTTACGATCTGACCAGCCTGCATTGTCTGAGAATCTCCCGGATCGGTAATAACTTTCTTACCCCAGATGCGGTCGTTTTCATCCATTACTTCCAGCTTATCAACGATCTGCTGTTCCAGGAAGCGTGTATCTCCCGGATCAACCACTTCTACCTTACGCATCATCTGACGAACGATAACCTCAAAGTGTTTATCGTTGATCTTCACACCCTGCAAACGGTAAACGTCCTGTACTTCGTTCACGATATATTCCTGAACGGCAGTCGGCCCCTTGATAGCAAGGATATCCGAAGGAGTAGTAGCACCGTCAGACAACGGCATACCAGCACGGATATAGTCATTTTCCTGAACCAAAAGCTGTTTTGACAGAGGTACCATGTACTTCTTCACTTCACCGAGCTTAGAAGTTACAGTGATCTCGCGGTTACCACGTTTGATCTTTCCGAATCCAACTTCACCGTCGATTTCAGAAACGACAGCCGGGTTAGATGGGTTACGAGCTTCAAACAACTCAGTAACACGGGGAAGACCACCGGTGATATCACCAGCCTTACCTACTGCACGCGGAATCTTAACAAGAACTTCACCAGCCTTAACCGGATCACCGTTCTCTTTAACTACGTGAGCACCCAGAGGTAATGAGTAATTCTTCAGGTAATTGCCGTTTTCATCTACGATATGAGCAGCCGGAGCTTTTGTCTTATCTTTAGATTCAATGATGATCTTTTCCTTCAAACCTGTAGTTTCGTCACTTTCAACTTTGTAAGTAACACCTTCTACTACACTTTCGAATTCAATCTTACCGGAAACTTCCGATACGATAACAGCATTGAACGGGTCCCATTCAATAATTACGTCACCCTTACTGATCTTGTCTCCATTGTTGAAGAACAATTTAGAACCGTAAGGTATATTGTGAGTCAGCAATACGATCTTTGTATTCGGATCGACGATACGCATTTCAGCCAAACGGCTTACTACTACCTGATACTTCTTACCAGCTGTAGCGTCGTCAGCTTCAACAGCACGAAGTTCGTCAATTTCCAGAATACCGTCATATTTAGATGTAATGCTGTTTTCTGTAGCAATGTTAGAAGCGATACCACCGACGTGGAATGTACGCAGTGTCAACTGTGTACCCGGCTCACCGATAGACTGTGCAGCGATTACGCCGACTGCCTCGCCCTTCTGAACCATACGGCTGGAAGCCAGGTTACGTCCGTAACACTTGGCACAAACACCTTTCTTGGATTCGCAGGTCAATACAGAACGGATTTCAACGCTCTCGATTGGAGAGTCTTCAATGCGTTGTGCAATGTCCTCGGTAATTTCCTCACCGCCGGCCACAATCAGTTCGCCAGTTGTAGGATGAACAATATCATGTACGGATACACGACCCAGGATACGTTCATACAGAGTGGCAATGGTTTCATCATTGTTCTTCAGTGCCGTACAAACCAATCCGCGGAGCGTGCCGCAGTCTTCTTCATTAATAATCACATCATGCGATACGTCAACCAGACGACGGGTCAGGTATCCGGCATCGGCCGTCTTCAAAGCGGTATCGGCAAGACCCTTACGGGCACCGTGGGTAGAGATAAAGTACTCCAACACGGACAGACCTTCCTTAAAGTTAGAAAGAATCGGGTTTTCGATAATCTGACCGCCTTCGGCACCTGCTTTCTGGGGCTTCGCCATCAAACCACGCATACCGGAGAGCTGACGAATCTGTTCCTTAGAACCACGGGCACCGGAATCCAGCATCATGTATACAGAGTTGAAACCCTGGTCGTCGCTTGAAATGGTTTTCATCAGGATGTTGGACAACTCAGAGTTCACGTGCGTCCAGATATCGATTACCTGGTTGTAACGCTCGTTGTTCGTGATGAAACCCATGTTATAGTTATTGATTACCTGCTCTACTTCATCATAACCTTTCTGTACTAATGCTTCCTTCTCTTCCGGGATAATGATATCGCCCAAGTTGAACGACAAACCACCCTTGAAGGCCATGTAATAACCGAGGTTCTTGATTCCGTCGAGGAAGTCGGCTGCCTTGGCAACACCACACACCTTGATTACGTGACTGATGATGTCTCGGAGTGACTTCTTGGAGATAATCGTATTGATATATCCTGCTTCTGCCGGAACAATTTCGTTGACAATGACACGGCCCACGGAGGTATCGTGCATCATCTTGTCCACAATGTTACCATTCTCGTCAACGTCTTTCACTATTACGCTTACCGGAGCATGGATGTCGCACTTACCTTCATTGTAGGCAATCAGCGCTTCCTCAGGACCGTAGAATGTCAGGCCTTCACCCTTGGCACCCTTGCGCAGCTTCGTAATATAGTACAGACCAAGTACCATATCCTGAGCAGGCACAGTGATAGGAGCACCGTTGGCAGGGTTCAATATATTGTGTGACTGGAGCATTAGCATCTGTGCTTCCAGAATCGCTTCGTTGCTCAACGGCAAGTGCACGGCCATCTGGTCACCGTCGAAGTCGGCATTGAACGCCGTACATGCCAACGGGTGCAGCTGGATTGCCTTACCTTCAATCATTTTAGGCTGGAATGCCTGGATACCCAGACGGTGAAGTGTCGGGGCACGGTTCAACAGCACCGGATGCCCCTTCATCACGTGTTCCAAAATGTCCCAGATAACGGGTTCCTTGCGGTCTACAATCTTCTTGGCGCTCTTTACCGTCTTCACGATACCACGCTCAATGAGCTTACGAATGATGAACGGCTTGTAAAGCTCGGCTGCCATCAGTTTAGGGATACCGCATTCGCCCATCTTCAGCTCCGGACCTACAACGATTACAGAACGTGCGGAATAGTCGACACGCTTACCCAACAAGTTCTGACGGAAACGTCCTTGCTTACCCTTCAAACTGTCGGAAAGTGACTTCAACGGACGGTTAGCGTCGGTCTTCACTGCACTCGATTTACGGGAGTTATCAAACAGAGAGTCGACAGCTTCCTGCAACATACGTTTTTCATTACGCAAAATCACTTCAGGAGCTTTGATTTCAATCAATCTCTTCAGACGGTTGTTACGGATGATGACACGACGGTAAAGGTCATTCAAGTCAGAAGTTGCGAAACGGCCGCCATCCAATGGGACCAACGGACGAAGTTCGGGTGGAATAACCGGTACAATGCGTACAATCATCCACTCGGGCTTGTTGCGTCCGCGTGATGCACGGAACGACTCAACTACCTGAAGACGTTTCAGAGCTTCGGTCTTGCGTTGCTGTGAAGCATCGCTTCCGGCACGGTTACGCAGTTCGTAAGACAAAGAGTCAAGGTCGAGGCGTGACAGCAAATCGTAGATAGCTTCCGCGCCCATCTTGGCAATGAACTTATTGGGATCTGAATCTTCGAGGAACTGGTTGTCTTTCGGCAACTTTTCCAGCAAGTCCAGGTATTCTCCTTCTTCAAGCAAGTCATACTGTGCCACTTCATCGGACAGTACACCCGGCTGAATGACAACATAACGCTCGTAATAGATAATGGCATCCAGCTTCTTGGTGGGCAAGCCCAACAAGTAACCGATTTTGTTGGGAAGTGAACGGAAGTACCAGATGTGAGCCACGGGCACAACGAGCTGGATGTGTCCCATACGCTCACGGCGCACTTTCTTTTCAGTCACTTCCACACCACAACGGTCGCAGACGATGCCTTTGTAACGGATACGCTTGTACTTACCGCAATGGCACTCGTAATCCTTGATAGGACCAAAGATGCGCTCGCAGAACAATCCGTCGCGTTCGGGCTTATACGTACGATAGTTGATGGTTTCAGGCTTTAAAACTTCACCACTCGAATTCTCAAGAATTTCTTCCGGGGAAGCCAAACCAATAGAGATCTTCGAGAAATTACTCTTTATCTTGTTATCTTTTCTAAAAGCCATACTTTTATATTAATTGAGAATTGAAAATTAAAAAATGAATGTTGAGAAAATAAGGATTGAGAACTATTATTTTTTAGTTCTCAATTCTCTATTTTTTCAAATTATTCCAGGTTGATGCTAAGGCCCAGACCTCTCAACTCATGCAGTAATACATTGAGTGATTCCGGAATGCCAGGTTGCGGCATCGGTTCACCCTTCACAATTGCTTCATAAGCTTTAGAACGGCCAACAACGTCATCGGATTTGATAGTCAGGATTTCCTGTAGAATGTGCGCAGCACCAAATGCTTCAAGCGCCCAAACCTCCATTTCTCCGAAACGCTGACCACCAAATTGCGCCTTACCACCTAACGGCTGCTGAGTAATCAGAGAGTACGGACCGATAGAACGTGCATGCATCTTATCCTCAACCATGTGGCCCAACTTCAACATGTAAGTAACCCCCACCGTAGCATGTTGGTCAAACGGTTCACCCGTACCGCCATCATACAACTTAGTCTTACCATAACGTGGCAAACCAGCCTTGTCAGTCCACTCATTCAGGTTATCCAATGTAGCACCATCAAAGATAGGAGTAGCAAACTTCACACCTAACTTTCTACCGGCACTACCCAATACAGCCTCGAATATCTGACCGATGTTCATACGAGAAGGCACACCTAACGGATTCAATACGATATCTACCGGAGTACCATCAGCAAGGAACGGCATATCTTCCTGACGAACAACGCGGGAAACAATACCCTTGTTACCATGACGACCTGCCATCTTATCACCTACACCAATCTTACGTTTTTTAGCAATATAAACTTTTGCCATCTGAATAATACCAGCAGGAAGTTCGTCACCAATAGTAATAGCAAACTTCTTACGTTTCAGTTCAGCATCCAGTTCTTTATATTTCTTAATGAAGTTCATCACCAGGTCACGAATCATACCGTTAATACGGGCATCATTCGTCCAGTTACTTAACTGGATTGAAGTGAAGTCCAAATCACCAAAATCAGAAGGAGAGAATTTAGCGCCTTTTGAGATAACCTCAGCACCCATGTAATCCTTCACACCTTCAGATACATAATTCTCCGTCAACTTCAATAGTTTTCTGATCAGAATGCCTCTCAAATCAGCAACCTTTGCATCAAACTCATCATCAATCTTCGGCAACAAAGCCTTGTCAGCCAACTTGGAGCTACGGCTCTTGATTACACGTGAAAACAAACGCTTGTCGATAACCACACCCTTCAAAGAAGGAGAAGCTTTCAGAGAAGCATCTTTCACATCTCCTGCCTTGTCACCAAAAATAGCACGAAGCAACTTCTCTTCCGGTGACGGATCAGACTCACCCTTCGGCGTAATCTTACCAATCAATATATCACCCGGCTGGATGCGAGCCCCCACACGTACTATACCGTTTTCATCCAAATCTTTGGTAGCTTCTTCACTCACGTTCGGAATATCGGAAGTCAATTCCTCCATACCACGTTTCGTTTCACGAACCTCCAATGAATATTCTTCTACGTGAATAGAAGTCAATATATCTTCACGAACCACACGTTCGTTCAATACGATAGCATCCTCATAGTTGTAACCCTTCCACGGCATGTAAGCTACCAACAGGTTTTTACCCAAAGCCAACTCACCCTTTTCCGTAGAATAACCTTCAGTCAGAATCTGACCTTTCGTTACACGCTGACCTTTTTCACAAATAGGACGAAGGTCAATCGTCATATTCTGATTCGTACGACGCCACTTCGGAATGCGATATTCCTTCAATGCCGGTTCGAAGCTTACAAATTCTTCATCTTCCGTACGATCATACAATATACGGATAGCAGTAGCATCAACAAACTCAATTACACCATCACCTTCAGCCGTGATTTGCGTACGAGAGTCGCGAACCAACTGACGTTCAATACCTGTACCTACAATAGGAGCTTCGCTCTTCAGCAAAGGAACTGCCTGGCGCATCATGTTTGACCCCATCAACGCACGATTGGCATCATCATGTTCCAGGAACGGAATCAAAGATGCGGCAATTGAAGCAATCTGCTGAGGAGAAACATCCATCAACTCTACTTCATCCGGAGTTACCACCGGATAGTCAGCATCCTGACGAGCTTTTACTTTATCACGAATAAAAGTACCATCATCATTCAATGGCGCATTACCCTGAGCAATAATCTTAGCTTCTTCTTCTTCCGCAGTCAAATATGCCAAACCTTCATCAGAAAGATCTACCTTACCGTTTTCAACTTTACGATATGGAGTTTCGATGAAACCAAGCACATTAATCTTAGCAAACACGCACAAAGAAGAAATCAAACCGATGTTTGGACCTTCCGGTGTTTCAATCGGACAAAGACGGCCATAGTGCGTATAGTGAACGTCACGTACCTCAAATCCGGCACGCTCACGAGACAAACCACCAGGACCGAGGGCAGACATACGACGCTTGTGCGTAATTTCAGCCAGCGGATTCGTCTGGTCCATAAACTGAGACAAAGCATTCGTTCCGAAGAATGAATTGATTACGGAAGAAATAGTCTTTGCATTAATCAAGTCAATCGGAGTAAACACTTCATTGTCACGTACATTCATACGCTCACGAATTGTACGCGACATACGAGCCAAACCAACTGCAAACTGATTAGACAATTGCTCGCCTACAGTACGCACACGACGGTTGCTCAAGTGGTCAATATCATCCACATCAGCCTTTGAGTTAATCAACTCAATCAGGTACTTGATGATTTCAATAATATCTTCCTTTGTCAGAACACGCACATCCATATCAGTCGTCAGATTCAACTTCTTGTTGATCCTGTAACGACCTACATTACCCAAGTCATATCTCTTTTCAGAGAAGAACAAGTTGTTGATGACCTCACGTGCACTGGCATCATCGGCAGGGTCAGCATTACGCAACTGACGATAGATGTACAGTACAGCTTCTTTTTCCGAGTTACTCGGGTCTTTCTGAAGCGTGTTATATATGATAGAGTAGTCAGACTGATTCGGCTCTTCCTTGTGAACAAGAATATTCTGAACGCCTGACTCTAAGATAATATCAACATGTTCCGGTTCGATAACTGTTTCACGGTCAATAACCACTTCGTTACGTTCAATGGAAACAACTTCACCGGTATCTTCGTCTACAAAATCCTCAATCCATGTTTTCAAAACACGAGCCGCCAACTTACGTCCCAACACTCTTTTGAGATTAGTCTTATTGACTTTAATATCCTCGGCCAAATTGAAAATTTCAAGGATGTCCTTATCATTTTCAAAACCGATAGCTCTCAACAAAGTAGTAACGGGCAACTTCTTCTTACGGTCGATGTACGCATACATGACATTGTTAATATCAGTAGCAAACTCAATCCAAGAACCTTTGAACGGAATGATACGGGCAGAATAAAGTTTGGTACCATTAGCATGCACGCTCTGACCGAAGAATACGCCCGGAGAACGGTGAAGCTGAGATACAACCACACGTTCCGCACCGTTAATGACGAAAGTCGCCTTATCCGTCATATAAGGAATAGGACCGAGGAATACATCCTGAATAACCGTATCAAAATCCTCATGATCGGGATCAGTACAGTATAATTTCAATTTTGCTTTCAAGGGCACGCTATAAGTAAGCCCTCGCTCTATACAATCATCGATAGTATAGCGCGGCGGATCAATATAGTAGTCCAAAAACTCAAGAACAAAATTGTTTCTTGTATCGGCAATGGGGAAGTTTTCAGCAAATACTTTATACAGTCCCTCGTTCTTACGTTTCTCGGGTGGGGTGTCCAGTTGTAGAAAGTCTTTGAATGACTTCAATTGTACTTCCAGAAAATCCGGATATTCAAGCGGATTCTTAGTCGAAGCAAAATTAACTCTTTGATTTACAGTATTTG